>Ga0316205_10000181_pt1 | contig 133718 bp, 134 predicted proteins | sample 3monthpyrite_MG_FD_204941 | JGI IMG/M metagenome (GOLD analysis project Ga0316205, IMG submission 204941) | Microbial mat bacterial communities from mineral coupon in-situ incubated in ocean water Damariscotta River, Maine, United States -... | ecosystem: Environmental > Aquatic > Marine >...
CATCAGCGGACAGGCAGATCGCTACCGCGTCATTCTTTACGGAAGCCGGATCTACCATTGATTCGGGTGACTTTGGCGAAGCAACGATGAACAATCGTCTGGTCCAGACCGGTGCGCAGGACTACACTGTCAATCTGGCCCGCCGTTTCGCCTCTGACGTGAATACAACGGTCAATTTTGCCTTCGACTCGGCGGTGCTGGATGATGAGGCACGCAGTATCCTGACAAAGCAGGCGGATTGGATCCGTCAGTTCCCCGAAGTGCGTTTCAAGGTCTATGGTCACACTGACCTGGTTGGCAGCGTCAGCTACAACCGCTCACTTGGATTGCGCCGGGCGCAGGCAGCTGTCTCTTTCCTCGCGTCACAGGGGATTGACCGCAGCCGCCTCGAAGCCGTCGTTTCCTTCGGAGAGACACAGCCGCTTGTCGTCACCGATGGTCGCGAACGCCGCAACCGCCGGACGGTCACGGAAGTCACCGGGTTTGTTAAGAACAATCCGTTGGTTCTGAACGGCAAATATGCCCAGATCATCTTCCGTGACTATGTGGGCAGTGCAGCGCAGGCTGGCACGACGACCGAAGGTCAGCTCTAAGCGGCATAACTTCGCCTGCTTCGTTGACGCCGGATTCTCTTATTCGGCGTCAGCATCACACCAAACAATTGCAAATCGTCGCGAATTTCTGCACAGTCGCTCTTGTTTGGTCCTATTATCGACAAATTTCCCAGTAATAATTGGATCATTCGAGTGCCTTGCCGCAGTCATGTGGGCAAACTGGTTTGATATGCTAGGCTGAGTTGTACCGCTGGCATATATATTGAGTGAATTGAAAGTGATGGGGACATCAAAGACATGAGTACAAGCCCGGTCGTCCAGAGCGATCCACCTCAGATTGTGGCCTGCACCATCAGCCGCGATGTGCAGAACTTTGATCTTTTGATCGAAGACATGGAAGCTGCCCTCGGCGATGCCTGGGGCGATCTGAGTTTTGAGGACGCATCGGCGTTCCTGGGACAGCCCGACGCGCGAGGCCTGCAATTTGTCACGATCGCGATGGATGCAGAGGATGAAGACAACCTTCCGGCGATCTCAGAAGTGATTTCCACAGCCAAGGAGGCTGGTATCAAGGTGATTTTGATCGCCGAGGATGTCAGCCCGACAGCGTTGCACCAACTGTTGCGCGAAGGTGGTGATGAATTTGTCCCCTACCCGCTGCCCGAGAACGAGCTGGCACGCGCGATCGAGCGCGTACTGACCAAGGAAGAACCGCCCGCAGCGCAAGGCGGTGAAAGCGGTTTCAAAGCAAGCGGCGACCGTGCAGGTGTCATCATTCCTATCCATGGCATCGCGGGTGGGACCGGTGCTTCGATGCTGGCGGTCAATCTGGCGTGGGAGCTGGCCAATATCGAAAAGGAAGATCCGCCCAAGGTTTGTCTGCTGGATCTTGACTTTCAATTTGGCTCTGCCTCCACCTATCTGGATCTGCCACGTCGCGAAGCCGTTCTGGAATTGCTGACAGACACTGCAACAATGGACGCTGAAACCTTCATGCAAGCCATGCTGACCTTCGGCGACAAAATGCATGTGTTGACGGCCCCGACCGATATGATCCCCCTCGACATGATCACGCCCGAGGATATTTCCCGCCTGATCGAAATGGCCGCCAGCCACTTTGACTATGTGATCATTGATATGCCGTCCACGATGGTCGAATGGTCTCAGACGGTGCTTGAGATGGCCCACGTCTATTTCGCCATGATCGAGCTGGACATGCGGTCCGCGCAGAACACGCTCCGCCTCAAACGCGCCTTGCAGTCAGAGGACCTGCCCTTTGAGAAGATACGGTTCATCCTGAACCGCGCGCCCGGCTTTGCCGATATGAACGGCAAGAGCCGCGTCAAACGCCTGTCGGACAATTTGGGAATCTCAATCGAGGTTCAACTGCCCGATGGCGGAAAACCCGTGATGCAATCGTCAGACCACGGCGCCCCTCTGGCAGAGACCATAGCAAAGAATGCCCTTCGCAAGGAGATTTTGAAGCTTGCGAAATCGATCCATGACGTGAACCAAGCTGATGCAGCCGAAGCGAGAGCTTAAGAGGTAATATTATGTTTTCAAAATATAAAAAGCCAAACCTGCCCAAAGATGCCAGCGCGCCGGCACCTGCCGCCGCGTCAAAGATTGATGCCGCAGCATTGGCCGCCAGCAAGCCCGAACAGCCGCGTCAACCCCTCGTCAAGGCGGCCCCGCCACGGCGAGCCGGAGAAGTGGCCCCAATGGACAAGGAAAAACGGCGCAAGGAACGGCTGGGCGAGATCAAGCTGGAACTTCACAAGGCGCTTTTGGATAACCTGAACCTTGCCGCGCTGGAATCCGCATCTGAGCAGGAGCTGCGCACCGAAATCAACGCGATTGCCAATGAATCGCTTGAGGATATGGGCATCGTCCTGAACCGCGACGAGCGGCAGACGCTGAGCCAGGACCTCTTTTTCGAGGTGACAGGTCTGGGTCCGCTTGAAACCCTGCTCAAGGATGAAACCGTCAACGATATTCTTGTGAACGGCCCTCAACAGATTTTTGTTGAACGCGATGGTCGTCTGGAACTGACCGACATTACCTTCAAGGATGAACGCCACTTGCTGCGTATCATCGACAAGATCGTCTCTGCCGTGGGTCGTCGGGTTGACGAATCCAATCCATATGTCGATGCGCGCCTTGCCGATGGCTCGCGTTTTAACGCCATGGTGCCGCCGATTGCGGTGGATGGCTCGCTTGTTTCCATTCGTAAGTTCAAAAAGGACAAGCTGGGCATTGAGGAGTTGGTTCAATTCGGCGCCTTTACCGAAGAAATGGCCGCCTACCTGCAAGCCGCCGTATCAACCCGCCTCAATGTCATTGTATCGGGTGGTACGGGTTCGGGTAAAACCACAACGCTCAATGCATTGTCCGGCTTCATTGATGACGCGGAACGCATCCTGACGATCGAGGATACAGCGGAACTTCAGCTTCAGCAGACCCATGTGGGAAGGATGGAAAGCCGCCCACCCAATGTTGAAGGCAAAGGCGGTGTGTCGCAGCGCGACTGTCTGAAAAACGCCCTGCGGATGCGCCCTGACCGGATTATCGTGGGTGAGACGCGCGGCGAGGAAGTGATCGACATGTTGCAGGCCATGAACACTGGCCACGATGGGTCCATGACCACAATTCACGCCAACAGCTCTCGTGATGCCGTGTCGCGACTGGAAAACATGATCGCGATGGCTGGTATCGAAATGCCGATCAAGGCCATGCGCAGCCAGATTTCATCCGCTGTGAACCTGATTGTGCAGGCGTCGCGCTTGCAGGATGGGTCACGTCGCATGACCTCGATCACCGAAGTGACCGGCATGGAAGGCGATGTCATCTCCATGCAGGAAATTTTCCGCTATCAGCGGGTTGGCCTGACGCCTGACAACAAGATCATCGGTCACTTCACGGCAACCGGTGTGCGCAGTCACTTCTCGGAGCGCTTCAAGCTTTGGGGTTATGATCTGCCATCTGCTATCTTTGAACCGATGGTCGCGGAGTAGCCGGCATGATCTCAGTCGAACCTCTTATTTATATCCTGATCTTTGTTGCCGTTCTTGCGCTGGTGCAGGGCGCCTATCTTGTCATCTTCGGCAAGTCGATCAGCATGGACGGCAAGGTCAATCGCCGTCTGGATATGCTGGATAAGGGCGGCAACCGCGAACAGGTGCTCGAACAACTCCGCAAGGAGATGACGCAGCATATGAAGTCGCAAAGTATCCCGATCTATTCTTTGCTGGCTGACCGGGCGCAAAAGGCCAATATTGCTTTTACCCCAACGCAATTGATCCTGATAATGATTGTCCTGAGCGGTGTTTCATTTGCCTTGCTGACGGTCCTGACGGATGTGAGCGTCGCGATCAGAGGGCTTGTTGCTGTCCTGATGGGGATTGGCAGCGTCTATGTCTGGGTCAATGGCAAGGCCAAGAAACGCATGAATATGCTGGCCGAACAATTGCCCGAAGCGGTTGAGCTGATGGTGCGTTCCTTGCGTGTCGGGCACCCTTTCTCATCTGCGATTTCAATCGTGGCGCGTGAGGTGCCCGATCCACTGGGAACCGAGATGGGGATGATTTCGGACGAAGCGGCCTATGGCCGTGATATGGGTGAAACGCTCAAAGCCATGGCGGAGCGGCTCGACAATCAGGATATGCGGTTCCTGGCCGTGGCCGTGACCATTCAACAAACCTCTGGCGGTAACCTTGCTGAAATCCTTGATGGGCTGGCAAAAGTGGTCCGGGCTCGTTTTCGTCTGTTCCGCCGCGTCGCAGCCATCACCGCCGAAGCAAAATGGTCAGGCAATCTGTTGTCCGCCTTTCCAATCGTGGCGTTGCTTGGCATCAACCTTGTAAAGCCCGACTATTACGATGAAGTCATGAAAAGTCCGCTCTTTATCCCGGCAGTTCTGATTGTGGTTGCATTCCTTGTTGTGAACCTCATCGTGATGCGTGCCTTGGTCAACATCAAAGTCTAGGGGCCCCAGATGGAAGAAATCCAAACAATGATAACCGATCTTCTTGGGCCTTTCGGGCCATTGATGATCGTTGGCCTGCTGGGCGTATTTCTGATCCTGGTCACGCTTCCGGTTCTGCTCAAACGCGAGGCAGACCCGCTTGACAAGATCAAGTCGGCCGGCGCAACGGCCAAGCCCACGAAAACGAAGGACAAACAGCTGCGCTCGGCCTCCGGCAAAGACAAGCTTGAGAAATACTCGAACTTCCTCGAGCCGCAAAACGCCGATGAATATTCCGCTGTCAAACTGAAGTTGGTGCAGGCGGGCTATCGCGGCAACAATTCGGTTCGCATTTTCCATTTCTTGCAGTTCGCCTTGGGTATTTTTGGCCTGTTGATCGGGGGGGCCTATGCGTTGGTCCAGATGGCTGGACCGGTCGAAGTCACCACGCAGCAATTGGTCCTGTGGATCATGGTCCCCGGTGGTTTTGGCTATGTTCTGCCGAAATATTGGGTCACCCGCCGCAAGCAGATGCGTCAAGAGGCGATTACCAACGGTTTTCCAGACAGCCTTGATATGATGCTTGTTTGTGTTGAGGCAGGCCAGTCTCTTGACCAGTCCATCATTCGCGTTGCCAGGGAATTGAAATCAGGTTTCCCGGAACTTGCCAGCGAATATGAGACCGTCAGCCAGGAAGCCAAGGCCGGCAAGGACAAGAACACCGTACTAAAGGACATGGCGGATCGTTGCGGTGTCCCTGATGTTTCAAGTTTCGTGACCGTGCTGGTGCAGTCGTCACAATTCGGCACCTCAATCGCGGATGCGCTGCGGGTTTATGCATCCGAGATGCGGGACAAGCGTGTGATGCGCGCGGAAGAGGCTGCAAACAAGCTGCCCACAAAAATGACGCTGGCCACGATGATGCTGACCGTTCCGCCGCTGATGGCGATGTTGATCGGACCATCCATTTACGCGATTGCCGTCAACCTGGGTGGAGGCTGATCTGCCATGAGGATCAGACCTGTCGCTCTTGGCCTTCTGTTGGTTTTTCTGGCCGCCTGCACACCGGGCGGCCTTAATCGTTCACCTGACGGCGTCTTTGCGCCCGGCGTTGCCAGGGGTGAAAGCGCGGACGGGCTGATTGTCGGGCATCGGTTGATGGCGGCGGGCGAATATGAACTGGCCTTGAAGGCCTATAACCGCGCGGCCGCACAACAAGGCCTGAATGTTGATACGATGTCCGCCATTGGGTCAGCCAACCTGAGCCTTGGCCGGCTTGGGCAGGCAGAACGATGGCTGCGCCGCGCCGTCGCTGAGGATCCGTCATTCCCACCCGCATGGAACAACCTCGGCGTTATTCTGATGGAAAAGGGTGAAGTGGGCGAAGCGAGCGAGGTTTTTCGGCGTGCTTTCGCCGCTGACAACGGAAATTCCGACGAAATTCGCGACAATTTGCGCTTAGCACTCGCTAAATTGGAAAATCCGGGCAATAATGCCGAGCAAGAAAATCAGAACTTTAATCTGATCCGGCGCGGTGCGGGCGATTTTGTACTGTTGTCGGACTTGTAGGCAAAAGCAGCAAAAGGACGCAGACACATGCGCCATCCTATTTTCCTGACGCTTTTCGCGGCAACTCTTGGCTTGTCCGCGTGTGAACAATCCGGCGAAGCAGAGGTCGAACGCGCCCTCAAAGACCTCAACGTCGTGGACGAAACCAACCTTAATGACGTGATGCTGACGGTCGGTGACCCTGATGAGGCCGTGCGCTATTTCTCTGGTGCCAATGCGAATGATCCGGGACGGATCGACTTGCAACGTGGGTTGGCGAAATCGCTCATACGGGCCAAGCGCCCCACAGAGGCGATTGCGGCCTGGCAGACCGTTGTGGCCAATGAAGAGGCAACCGATACGGACCGGGTTGATCTTGCCGATGCCTACATTCGCGCCAATAAATGGGATGAAGCCGCCGCAACCCTGAATACAATTCCGCCCACATTTGAAACCTTCAAACGCTATCGCCTGGAGGCCATGGTCGCGGACAGCCGCCAGCAATGGGACAAGGCCGACAGCTTTTATGAAACCGCCGTTGGCCTGACCACACGCCCGGCAACGGTTTACAACAACTGGGGCTTTTCCAAGCTGACCCGGGGCGACTATGCCGCGGCAGAACGGATGTTCACCGACGCACTGCGCTTTGACAGCACGATGTTTACCACCAAGAACAACCTGGTTCTGGCACGCGGCGCCCAGCGCAACTACACGTTACCGGTTATTCAGATGACACAGGTTGAGAGGGCGCGGTTGCTACATACAATGGCATTGGCCGCCATCAAGCAGAACGATGTCTCCATAGGTAAGTCATTGCTGAACGACGCGATCAACACCCATCCGCAGTATTTTGAGGAAGCTGCGCGCGCTTTGGAAGCTCTTGAAAACAACGCGGCGACCTAAGCAGAGATGGGAATGACCGCTCAGGCCGCTTACTGGTTTCTTCCGGCCATCATCCCCATCGCGATTTTCATTTCGTGGAATGACATGCGCGAGATGAAGATCACCAACAAATCGGTGCTTGCCGTAATGATCGCCTATGCCGTGCTGGGACCCTTTGCATTTGGTTGGGAGATGTATTTTTGGCAATGGCTGAATTTTCCCATCGCGCTGGTTGTCTGCATGGCACTTTGGGCGCTGCGGTTCATGGGCGGCGGAGATGCCAAGCTGATCGCAGCGATCGCCCCCTATTTTGTGGTCGCAGACATCGAAGTGATCCTGCGTATTTTCGCGGCCAGCCTATTGGGGGCTTTGGCAGTCCATACCTTGTTCCGCCTCACACCACTGAAACGCCCCGTCAGCGAATGGAAAAGCTGGAATGCTGGCTGGTATTTCCCAAAGGGCTTCCCGCTCAGCATGACGCTGCTACTATATCTGGTGTTTGCGGCTGTCTATCTGTGAAAACAGGCCAATGCCTTGGACAGGAACATCTTTATCCACTATTTTGCCATAGTTGCTGCTAAAGTTAAGCGGGAGGGCCGCCGATTCAGCGGCTGATGTGGAATCTTGTGATGGGCGGGACCTGAAAATGAACGTGCAATCAAGTAGTGTAATGGCGCCACCCGCGCCGCGCGGTATTGACGGCATGCTTTTGCCGCAGGCCATGATGCGCGATATTCTGATCAAGACCATGTTCCGCATGAACCTTGATCTGGTCTCGGCAATCAGCCGCGCCGTTTGCCTGCCGGTTCCTGTGACCCAGGAACTTGTGGATCTGGCCCGGGGCCAACTCCTGCTGGAGGCAACAGGCACGCTGAATGCCAACAGTGGCAACGAGATGGGCTATCAGTTGACTGACGCGGGCCGGGCCCGTGCATTGGATGCATTGGGCCAGTCAGAGTACTATGGTGCCATGCCTGTTCCGCTCGACATTTATCGCCAACAGATTCAACGCCAGTCGATCCGCAATATTCAACTCACCCGGGACCAGCTGCAAACCGCGATGGGGCATCTGGTGCTGCCAGAAGATCTGCTGTCCAACCTTGGCCCTGCGGTCAGCGCAGGTCGGTCAATCCTGATGTACGGTCCACCTGGGAATGGTAAATCGTCCATCTCGAATGGTATTCGCGATGCTTTGGGCGACAAGATTTATGTGCCGCGTGCCATCGAATATTCCGGCCAGGTGATCACGGTCTATGACCCGATCGTACACAGCGCCGCCGAAGATGACGTGGACGACCCCAATAGCCTGCGCCGCACATCCGGCCGTTTTGACACGCGCTATGTCCGCTGCGAGCGACCCACTGTGATTACGGGCGGTGAATTGTCACTCTCGATGCTTGATCTGGTCTACAACCCGACGGCACGCACCTATCAGGCGCCGTTGCAGTTGAAATCCACCGGCGGCATCTTCATTGTGGACGACCTTGGACGCCAGCAGGAACCGCCCCAGACCCTGGTGAACCGCTGGATTGTCCCGCTTGAGGAAAACAAGGATATTCTGGCCCTGCAATCAGGTGAAAAATTCGAAGTGCCGTTCGATACGCTTGTCGTCTTTTCGACCAACTTCCACCCCAACGCGATCTTCGATAAGGCGGCCCTGCGTCGTATCTTCTACAAGATCAAGATTGATGGCCCCAATCAGGAAGACTTCCTCAAGATTTTCGCGATGGTGGCCCGCAGGCGCAAGATGCCGCTTGATGAGGACACGCTGGTTCATCTGCTGAACGTGCGCTACCCGGAAATCGACAATGTATATGCGAACTATCAGCCGATCTTCCTAATCGACCAGATGATCTCGATCTGCGAATTTGAAGGCATCCCCTACCAGATGTCGCCCGATCTGATCGACCGCGCGTGGGCAAATATGTTCGTCAAGGAAGAAGAGATCCTTCACTAACCTCTTTCGACATTCCCAAGACCAAGGCTTCCTTCTACCCTGATGGAAGCCTTTTTCGTGGGAGGAACAGATGTCGGATATCATCGGTGTTGCGGGCTGTGGCCGCATGGGCATGGGGATGCTGCGGAACCTGCAAAGGGCTGGGTTTCAGGCGCGTGGGTTTGACGTGCGGCAATTGGATGGCGTGGAAACGGATGTGGGCGCATTTGCCAGCGGTCTTACCACGCTCGTCACTGTCGTGCGGGACATAGCGGAAACCGACGCGCTGTTGTTTGAGGACCAGGCCATTGTCGCCAGGGCCAGCAGCCTTGAACGGATCGTCGTCAGCTCCACTCTTTCACCCAAATACGTCAAGGCCCTGCGCGCCCGCATTCCCGGCCACATCACGTTGATCGATGCGCCAATGTCGGGCGCACAGATCAAGGCGGATGCCGGCACCCTGACCTTCATGACAGGTGGTTGCTCGGAGCAGATTGCGCCCCTGCTTGGAGCCATGGGCAGCACAAGCCATCATATGGGCGATTTCGGCGCCGGCATGACAGCGAAGGTTCTTAACAATCTGCTGGCAGCGGCCAACACGGCAATGACCCGTCTGGTTTTGGATTGGGCCGATGTGCAGGGGGTAGATGAAGGCAAGCTGCTGACGCTGATCGATGCTGCCTCAGGGCAAAACTGGCTGGCCTCCGGCTTTGATGAAATCGAGTTCGCCCGCGATGGCTATGACCCTGACAACACCATCGGCATTCTCGTGAAAGATGTGGCCTCTGCCCTCGATATTGCACCGGATGATGAAACCGCGCTGCCCCGGGCCGTTCAGGCCGCCCTTCGCAGCCTGCACCCTCGGGCGTAATCCTGCAGCTGCGCCTTGACGCATCCCGCGCAATCGTCACTTTACTCCCATGACCGCCCTGCCTCCTCAATTTCAACACTGGCTCACTCAGCGCGGCTGGTCCATTCATCCCCATCAGCAGGCGATGCTCGACCAGTCCGATGCGCCCGCGTTGATGCTGATCGCGCCGACTGGTGGCGGAAAGACCCTCGCCGGTTTTCTGCCGACCCTCATTGAACTCGCCGATCGTGGGCATGACGGGCTCCATACGCTTTATGTCTCGCCGCTCAAGGCGCTTGCGGCTGACATCAAGCGCAACCTGCGCACGCCTGTGGCCGAGATGGGTTTGCCCATCAGGATCGAGGACAGGACCGGCGATACCTCCTACACCCAAAAACGACGCCAACGCGCTGACCCGCCGCATATCCTGCTGACGACCCCTGAATCTCTCGCCCTGCTCACCAGCTATGAGGACGCGCCGCGCATCTTTGAGGGGCTGCAACGGGTGATCGTCGATGAAATTCACGCGCTGGCCGAAAGCAAACGTGGCGATCAGCTCATGCTGGCGCTCAGCCGTCTGCAAACGCTCGCCCCCGGTCTGCGTCGCGTCGGCCTGTCTGCCACGGTCGAAGACCCCGATGCCATCGCAGCAGAACTGGCCTGCCATCCCACGCCCTGCACGATCATCAACGCCGATCCCGGACCGGACCCCGACATTTCCATGCTGGTTACGCAGGAAAACCCCCCCTGGACGGGCGGCGGCGCGAAATACGCAATCCCCGCCGTGCTGGAGGAGGTCAAGAAACACAAGACGACGCTGATCTTTCACAACACCCGCGCACAGGCCGAGATTTTCTTTCATAACCTTTGGCTGGCCAACACCGGCGATTTGCCCATCGGCATTCACCACGGCAGCCTGGCCCGAGAGCAGCGCGAAAAAGTCGAGGCAGCCATGGTCGCAGGCGATCTGCGCGCGATTGTTTGCACCGGCTCACTTGATCTGGGCATTGACTGGGGAGACGTTGATCTGGTGGTGCAGGTCGGCGCACCCAAGAACGTCAAGCGTCTGGTCCAGCGGATCGGGCGTGCGAACCACCGCTATAACGCCCCGTCCAAGGCGCTGCTGGTGCCTGCCAACCGGTTTGAGGTGGTCGAATGTGTTGCCGCGTTACAAGCCGTCAAGGAACACGATCTCGACGGCGACCCAAAGGGCCCCGGCCCCCGTGATGTTCTTTGCCAGCACATCCTGATTGCAGCCTGCGCGGGGCCGTTCGATGCCGATCAACTCTATTGCGAGATCAAGACAGTTGGGGCCTATCGTTCCCTGTCTCGCGCCGCCTTTGACGATTGCCTCGATTTTTGTGCCACCGGCGGATATGCCTTGCGGGCCTATGACAAATGGAAACGGTTACTTCAGGCCGCTGACGGGACGTGGCAATTGCGCGATCCGCGCGCTGCCCAGCGCATCCGGATGAATATCGGCACGATACAGGACACCGATACGCTCAAGGTCCGCATGAAGGGCAATTTCAAACCACTGGGCGAGGTGGAAGAGACCTTTGCCGCAACGCTCACACCTGGCGACACTTTCCTCATCGGCGGGCAGGTTGTGCGCTACGAAAACCTGAGGGAAATGACGGTCGAGGTCTCGCGCCGCGCAGATAAACGCCCCAGAATTGCAACATTCATGGGCACGAAGTTCTCTAATTCAACGCAACTTTCGCAGCGCATCCTGCGCATGTTCGATCAGCCCGACTGGCCCGCATTACCTGCGCACACCGCCGATTGGCTGGGAATGCAACGCCGGTTTTCCAAACTGCCTGAAGCAGATCGCATCCTCGTCGAAAGCTTCCCGCATGAGTGGCGCCACCACATCTGCCTTTACGGCTTTGCCGGGCGCAACGCGATGCAAACCCTGGGCATGCTCATCACGCAGCGCATGGAAGACCAGAACCTGCACCCCATGGGTTTTGTCGCAACTGACTATGCCACTCTGGTCTGGGGATTGGATCCGGTGCTTGACCCGACCCCACTGCTAAAGCCTGACAACATCCGCGCAGATTTCGAACACTGGCTTTCGGGCAATGCGGTGATGAAAAGAACCTTTCGCGGGGCCGCCACGATCGCTGGTCTGATCGAGCGCAACCTGCCGCAAGCGCGCAAGAGCGGACGGCAGGCCACGTTTTCTTCCGACATCCTTTATGACACGCTTTCCAAATACGACCCCGACCACCTGATGCTGCGCATTACCCGCGAAGAGGCAATGCGCGGGCTGGTTGACTTTGGCCGGATCGAGGAAATGCTCTCGCGCACGGCGGGCCGCATTGACCACCTGATCCTCGACCGCGTGACACCCCTGTCGTTGCCGATGTTCCTGGAGCGGGGCCGCGTCGCCGTCGCTGGGGCCGGTCAGGAGCGCATGTTGGAGCAAGAAGCAGCGCGCCTGATGCAAGAAGCGGGCGTCGCCACCCTTTGAGCCTTGAACTGCCCGCGCTGATGCCCCAAGAACAGAGCATGAACGCCTATCACTTCACCTTTTGCGACACGGCCTGCACCGCCCTGCCCTCTGGCGCGCTGCACCTGCCCGATCATGGCCTGCTTTGCGTATCTGATCTCCATCTGGGCAAATCCGAACGGATCGCCCGGCGCAGCGGCGTGATGCTGCCCCCTTATGAAGTACGCGAGACGCTGCAAAAACTGGAAGATGATATCGCCGCCACCAAACCCGGAGAGGTCATTTGCCTGGGCGACAGCTTTGACGATCTTGATGCCGCTGCGAGCCTTGACGCCGACGCGCGGCTTTGGCTCTCGCGGCTGCAAGCGGGCAGGTCCTGGGTCTGGATCGAAGGAAACCACGATCCCGGCCCCATTGATCTGGGTGGAACACATCGCAGCGAAGTCACCGTAGACAGGCTGACCTTTCGGCACATCGCAACGACGGCAAGAGCCGAGGTCTCGGGCCATTATCATCCCAAGCACCGCGTAACGGGGCGCAGCCGCCCGGCCTTTCTTTATGACAGGTCGCGGATCATCATGCCGGCCTATGGTGCCTACACCGGCGGGCTTGCCAGCCATGCGCCGGAGCTGCGCAGGCTCTTTGATGCGCAGACAATAGCGATCCTGACCGGGCGCAAGGCCCTCCCGGTGCCCTTGCCCTAGGCCGTCAGCCCATCAGGCTCGGGCAGGCCATTTGCGCGGCTGCAAGCGGTCAATGTGTTGGCCAGCAGGCAGGCAATCGTCATGGGACCAACACCACCGGGAACAGGCGTAATCGCACCGGCGACGGCGGCACAGCTGTCATAATCGACATCACCGACCAGGCGCGTGCCACCTTCCGGTTTTTCAATCCGGTTGATGCCGACGTCAATGACAGTCGCGCCCGGCTTGATCCAATCCCCCTGCACCATCTGCGGGCGACCGACAGCTGCGACAACGATATCAGCCTGCCGCACAACACCCGGCAGATCCTTTGTCCGGCTATGGGCTATGGTGACTGTGCAACTGTCACCCAGCAGCAGTTGCGCCATCGGTTTGCCCACGATGTTCGAACGGCCAATGACAACCGCATTCATCCCCGACAGTGACCCATGATGATCGCGCAGCATCATCAGGCTGCCCAATGGGGTACAAGGCACCATGCTTTTTTGTCCGGTGCCCAAAAGACCCACGTTCGAGATATGAAACCCATCAACGTCCTTGGCCGGATCAATGCTGTTGATGACCAGATCGCTGTCCAGGTGATCTGGCAATGGCAGTTGCACCAATATCCCATGCACCGCCGGATCAGCGTTCAACTGTTCGATCAGCGCCAGCAACTCAGCCTCGGATGTGTCCACATCCAGCTTATGCTCAAAAGAGGCCATGCCAACTTCGACGGTCATCTTGCCCTTGGAGCGGACATAAACCTGACTGGCCGGGTCTTCGCCCACCAGCACGACAGCCAGGCCCGGCGTTATCCCATGCGCTTCTTTCAGCTTGGCCACACCATCGGCGACCTGCCCGCGTACCTTTGCAGCAAAGGCTTTTCCATCAATCACTGTCGCTGTCATCATTTCTTCTCATGTTCAGAACTACCAATCCCAGAGGCGCCGGGAAAGGGTGGGCGGGGCGAAGGCGCAATTGCGCATCGTCCCGCCCGATCACCTTAAAACAGGCCTTCGATCTCGCCCGCATCGTTGAGCATGATCTGCTCTGCCGAAGGCACACGTGGCAAGCCGGGCATCGTCATGATCTCACCGCAGATCGCCACGATGAACCCGGCACCCGCGCTCAAACGCACTTCCCGGACCGGGACGGCATGGCCCGTCGGCGCCCCACGCAAGCTGGGATCAGTGGAAAAGCTGTATTGCGTCTTGGCCATGCAGACGGGCAGATTGCCATAGCCCTGCTCTTCCCACTTTTTCAGCTGATCGCGGATCTTGCTGTCGGCAATCACCTCATCGGCGCGATAGATACGTTTGGCGATCGTATCGATCTTGTCGAAAAGGCTCATGTCGTCAGGATAGATCGGCGCGAAATTCGACTCTCCCGCATCCGCGATCTGGGCGACACGTGTAGCCAGTTCCTTGGTGCCTTCCGACCCATGTGCCCAGTGCTTGCACAGGATCGCCTCGGACCCTTGGGTCTGCACATAAGCCTTGACGGCTTCCACTTCGGCATCGGTATCGGTGACAAAGTGGTTGATGGCCACGACCACCGGAACGCCAAAGCCTTTGACGTTTTCGATGTGGCGGCCAAGGTTCGGGCAGCCTGTGTTGACAGCATCGACGTTTTCGGCACCCAGATCCGCCTTTGCCACGCCGCCATTCATCTTCATCGCCCGTACCGTGGCCACGACAACCACGCAAGACGGCGCAAGGTTCGCTTTGCGGCACTTGATGTTCATGAACTTCTCGGCACCCAGATCAGCGCCAAAGCCCGCTTCGGTCACCACGTAGTCTGCCAGTTTCAGCGCCGTCGTGGTCGCCGTGACCGAGTTGCAGCCATGCGCGATATTCGCAAACGGCCCACCGTGGACAAAGGCGGGGTTGTTTTCGAGGGTCTGCACTAGGTTCGGCTGCATTGCATCTTTCAGCAACACCGTCATCGCGCCATCGGCCTTGATGTCACGGCAGTACACAGGGCTGCGGTCGCGGCGGTAGGCCACGATGATATCGCCAAGACGCTTTTGCAGATCATCAAGGTTTCGGGCAAGACACAGGATCGCCATGACTTCAGAGGCCACGGTAATGTCAAAACCCGCCTCGCGCGGGAAGCCATTGGCGACCCCACCCAGGGATGCTGTGATCTGACGCAGGGCGCGGTCGTTCATATCCAGCACCCGGCGCCAGGCCACGCGGCGGATGTCGATCTCAAGCGCGTTGCCCCAATAGATGTGGTTGTCGATCATCGCGGACAGCAGGTTGTGCGCCGATGTGATGGCATGAAAATCACCCGTGAAGTGCAGGTTCATGTCTTCCATTGGCACGACCTGCGCGTAGCCACCCCCAGCAGCACCACCCTTCATGCCAAAGCACGGACCAAGTGATGCTTCGCGGATACAGATCGCCGCGTTCTTGCCAATCGCATTGAGCCCATCACCCAATCCGACCGTTGTGGTGGTCTTGCCTTCGCCTGCAGGCGTCGGGTTGATCGCGGTGACAAGGATCAGCTTGCCGTCCTCACGGTCCTGCACACTGTCGATCAGGCGCTGGCTCACCTTGGCCTTGTCGTGACCATAGGGCAGCAGATCATCGCTATCGATGTTCAGCTTTGCACCAATTTCCTGAATCGGACGCTTCTTTGCGGCGCGTGCGATCTCGATATCAGTTTTATATTCCATGAAAGACTTCCCTGAGCGTTGGCAAATGCCATTCTTGTTCATCAACGCTTCTAGCGGTTGGATACCGCCCGCTGCACCGTGATTGCGACATTTTCCCCCTCGGAATCGTCGGCAAACGCCAAAGCTGTGTCGGATGGGAAACCTAAGGGGCCCATGCACGCTGGCAGGGGACGTGCAGGCGCACGGCATCTCCCAGATGAACATGCCCTTCGCGTTCGACCCATGCCGTAACACCGCGTTTGCCTTTGGCGGCCAGCTTGAACTTGTTACCCGCGCCTGAGTGAACGGCATTGATCGGTTTGGCCGGCAAATGGCAAGGCTGGTTTTCCATATCGACGACCAGCGTGGCCCCGTCCGGCAACTGCAACCGCGATGACGGCGGCAGATGCGTGAAATCAGGAATGCCGCGAATGACCAGGGATGCACCCAGCAGCGACGGGTCCATTGCTTCCAATTCGCAATCGATGGCGATCTCGGCCAGCTCCTCGGCAGAGACGATGGAAAGCTGCCGCACATTGCGGATGTCCGTGCCGCGTGGATGCTGGCTGATGACCCGACTGCAAGATGGGCGCGTCATACCGCCATGCGCTTCACCGGGAATACCTGCGTAAGTCAGTTGGGCGGAGGTCATGGCATTTGACCGCAACGATGCTTCGCGGTCGGGAACACATCCGATCCAGACGATCTCTCCTATCATCTCGGTGGGGGTCAATGCGGGCATCAGGTTGTCCTTTGCGGTTCAGCATCATGCTTAGGACAGCGAAATGAAGCCCGCAATCTCTCATCCAGCCAAAGAAAAACGCCGCTCCTTTCAGAGCGGCGCCTTGGAATGTCTTTACGTGGACGGTTCCGGCTCCATCCCGCCATCATCAGAGGCGCGCGGTTTTTTCGGCTTGGTCTTGGGAATCGCCGTGACCGATGGTGTCCCGCCAGAGGGCGGCGTGTCGTCGGCATCATCGCCCAGATGCGGCGGCTCACCGGCCATCACGCGCTTGATCTCATCCCCGGTCAGGGTTTCATACTCAAGCAGGCCCTGTGCCAGACGCTCAAACTCTTCGCTCTTTTCGGTAATGATCTGAAACGCGCGTTCATAGCCTTTCTGAATAAAGTTGCGCACCTCTTCCTCGATCAATTCCTTGGTATGGGCCGATACCGACAGACCTGCGGTATTGCCGGAATACCCCTCATGCGCCTCGGAATAGTCGATGTTGCCCACTTTGTCGGACATGCCCCAACGCAGGATCATGGCGCGGGCCAACTGGCTGGCCTGCTGAATGTCCCCGGCCGGGCCGTTACTGACCTGATCTTCGCCGTATTTGATGATCTCAGCCGCTTTGCCCGCCATGGTCATGGCCAAACGCTGGTGGCATTCGTCCTTGAACATGTTCAGGCGGTCCATTTCCGGCAGGCTCATCACCATGCCCAGCGCGCCGCCACGCGGAATGATCGTGGCCTTATAGACCGGGTCACATTTCGGCAGGCTGATCCCCACGATTGCATGTCCGGCCTCATGATAGGCGGTCATTTCTTTTTGCTCGGTCGTCATCACCATCGAGCGGCGTTCAGCGCCCATCATCACCTTGTCCTTGGCCGCTTCAAAATCGACCATCGTGACAAACCGGCGGCCAATGCGCGCCGCCATCAGTGCCGCCTCGTTCACAAGGTTCGCAAGATCAGCGCCGGAAAAGCCGGGCGAGCCTCGGGCGATGATCCGCAAATCCACATCGGGACCGAGCGGGACTTTCCGGGCATGAACACCGAGGATTTTCTCGCGCCCTTTGATATCGGGATTTGGCACCGTGACCTGACGGTCAAAACGGCCCGGACGCAGCAATGCAGGGTCAAGCACATCGCGGCGGTTGGTGGCCGCAACGATTATCACGCCTTCATTGGCTTCAAAACCGTCCATCTCGACCAGCAGCTGGTTGAGGGTCTGTTCGCGTTCGTCGTTGCCACCGCCATAACCGGCACCCCGCGAGCGACCGACCGCATCAATTTCGTCGATAAAGACGATACATGGTGCGTTTTTCTTGGCCTGCTCGAACATATCCCGGACGCGGGACGCACCCACACCGACAAACATTTCGACAAAATCAGACCCCGATATCGTGAAAAATGGCACGCCAGCCTCGCCCGCAATAGCGCGCGCCAGCAGCGTTTTACCGGTTCCGGGAGGGCCGACAAGCAAAGCGCCCTTGGGAATTTTGCCGCCCAAGCGGGAAAATTTCTGCGGATTGCGCAGGAATTCTACGATCTCTTCCAGTTCTTCTTTGGCTTCATCGATGCCTGCCACATCATCAAATGTGACGCGCCCGTGCTTTTCGGTCAGCAGCTTGGCCCGCGACTTGCCAAAGCCCATGGCGCCGCCTTTGCCGCCGCCTTGCATCCGGTTCATGAAATAGACCCAGACACCAATCAAAAGCAGGAACGGCAGCAGGCTGAGCAGGAACGACTGGAAGGCCGAAGTTTCCTGGCTGCGCGCCTCAACCGGGACATCAGCGTCGATCAAAAGCTGCGTAATTTCAGCGTCTTGCGGCAAAATGGTGGAAAAAGTCCGCCCGCCCTCCGCATAGCGCAGGTTTTCGCCGTCAATCACCACATCGGTGACGCGCCCACCTTCAACGGCCTCGACGAATTCAGAGTAACTGCGCGCCTCACCGTTGGCCGCTCCGGGCGGGCTGCTGAAAAGATTAAAGAGCGCCAGAACCATCAGGAACAGGACGACCCAAAAGACCATGTTACGCGCGTTGCCCAAGGGGTGACTCCTTTGAAATGGGGAAGTGGAGCGACAGAGTCGCGTCACAAGCGTTTCCTCTAAAATAGAGGTGAATGATTAATCTTCAATGGCAAACGCAGATGTATGAAAATCCGTGACAATCCGCGCCGACCAACCATTGCGCAGACCTGCGACCGGGGCCGCCAGCAATGTTTCTTTCTCCCACACCGAAGGCGATGCCAGAAGCGACGCGCGTGGCATGCCGCTGTCGCGCCAGTCGGGGCAGTCCTTGATGCCCTCGCCCAAGGCCTTGAACGTCAGGCCCCCAGTCTGGCGGCCCTTCAATTCCCAACGCTGATCCCATAACACATCTCTGTCCGTCGGCATCTGAGGTGAAATGGCGGTCGTTCCCGCAGCCTCTCGTGTCAGTCGGACGGTACCGCCGCCCTCTGGCATCAGAATGCAGCCGCCAAGCGTGACCGTTGCTCCAGCGCGGGCCTGTGCGACGGTTTCAAGCATTTGTTCAAAGCGTGGGCGATAGGAGCGGCTGGCCACCCAGCCAAGACCCGCCGCCATGACACGGCGCGGCACGTCAGCTGTTTCAAGATCAAGTGCCTGGGGAAAAAACAGAAGGTCCCCCGTATCCTGCCGGACATGCAATCGGGCAAACGCGGCGGCGGCCGCCTGAAGCGAAACGACGGCCGCCTGCATGTGATCGATGGTTTGCAGCAGCCGTTTGCGCGTCAGGCCCAGCGCTTCCAGTTGCGCAAACATCTGCCGCGCCCGCACGCGGTCGAAACGAGGGTCCTGATTGCTGGGGTCATCGCACCAGGCGATCTTTTCTGACGTGAGCCATGCCCGCAATTCATCCCGCGAAACCCCCAGCAGCGGACGCAGGACGCGCGCACCATCGCGCCGTGTCAACGGATACATCGCTGAAAGCCCATCGATGCCGGAACCGCGGGCCAGTCGCATCAGGGCCGTCTCCAGCTGATCATCTTCGGTATGCCCGACCCAGATCTCATCCAGGTTCTGTTTTCGCGCCCAGTCGCGCAGCGCATCCCATCGCCCGGCCCGGGCAGCGGCTTGCAGATTGCCGTTGCCGTCCCACACCCATTGCGTCACGTCGTATTCAATCCCCAACATCGCTGCTTGCGAGGCGACCAGAGCAACCTCTTCCTTTGCTTCAGGGCGCAGCCCGTGGTCCACCGTGAGAATATGCAGTTGTTTCGGATCGCGAATGCGGGCTGCCAGATGCATCAATGCAATCGAGTCGCCCCCCCCGGAAACCGAAAGACCAATAGCCTGGTCGGGCAAAGAACGGGCGTATGCGATCGCCCGCTCGAACCGTGCAACGACGCTGGTCGATAGATCCCCTACTGGCATCCCAATGCTTGCATTTCCATTTCCGCGTCAAGCACCGCGGGGTTGCCCGGGAAACGGACGTTCACCTCTGCCAATGTCAGACACGCATCCTGCGCCTGACCGATCTTGCCCAGCGACGACCCCAGCTTGAACAAGGCGTTGGGTGCGGTCGCGCCCGTGGGATTGCTGGAAAATGCTTCCAGATAGGCGCGTGCGGCGTCTGTCGTCTCGCCCAGACCTTCGAGCGCTTCGCCCCGCAAATAGTTTGCATCCGACGTCAGCGGACTGCCGGGATAGGTCGCGACAAAGGATGCAAGCTGGTCGATCGCGCCGCGAAAATCACCGGACGCGAGCGCGACCTGTGCCTGCTCAATGTCGGTCTGTTCACCAACCGCCAGGGATGGACCGGACGCATTCGGATCAGGGGCAGTTGTGACAGCGCCTGCAATCTCAAGACCACCCAGCGGGGTGTCATCCAATTGCCCGATGTCGCAGCCTGCTTCCAGTTCGCACAGCCTGAAATTCAGATCACCAATCCGGTTGTTGGCATCAGCCGTGACGCTGTTGACCCGGAACTCCAGCTCTTCTGACATGGACGTCAGGCGCTGCAGCTCTGCCTCGATGGCGTTGAGCCGGTCAAGCGGCGTGTTACCGACAATTCCGGCGTCCAATCCACCAGTTGTCGATAGCTCACGCTTGAGACGCTGCACATCGACGAACAATGCCGTCAGCTGTTGCCGGATATCAGCCAGAGTTTCTTCCTGCGCAACGGCAGGCAGTGGTGCCAGCAACAATGCGCAGACAACAGCAATACGGTGCAACATCGGGGCTTCCTTCCGTTCTGATCAGCTTGTCATGGCTGAGAATGAAAGGACGGTCACAGCCCGGCGGTTCTGCGCATAGCAGCTTTCTGCAGAGCAGACCGCGACAGGGCGTTCCTTGCCAAAGCTGGTGACCTGCAAACGGTCATTCGGGACACCGCGCGACACCAGGTATTCGCGAACCGCGTTGGCACGGCGCTGGCCAAGTGCGAGGTTATATTCGCGTGTGCCCCGTTCATCCGCATGGCCTTCGATCACGGCGCGGTAATCTGAATTGGTCAACAACCACTGGGCCTGCCCTTCAAGGATCGCCTTGCCTTCGGGCGTAATTGTCGACGTGTTCACGGTGAAAAGAACGCGATCACCTATTGTCTGATTGAAGAAAAGTGGGCTTGTGGGATCACTGACCGATCCGGCCGCGTTGGCACCCAGACCTGATCCATCGCCTGCACCAGCGCCAAATCGATCCGGGCTTGTGCACGCCGCTGTGACAAGGAACAAAAGTACGAGTGCCGTTCTCTTAAAAAGTGTCATCGGGTTTCATCCTGTTTTGACTGCTCTGTTTTGCTCATCTTAGCACGGCTTTCGCCATTAGGGAATCACACATCATTACGGTTGCAACGGCCCCCATGAGGGATCAGACGCACCGCCTTGCAGGGGGACGGCCTTGAGGTTGCGCCCGGAAATATCAACGGAATACATCGTGGACGTGCCACCGGCGCCCTGGGTCTCGCGGCTGAACAAAATGACCCGCCCGTTTGGCGACCAGGTCGGACCCTCATCAAGAAAAGACGAGGTCAGCAGACGTTCCTCTGATCCATCGGTGCGCATCACACCAATATGGAAGCGGCCTGCGTTCTGCTTGGTAAAGGCCACCATATCACCGCGTGGCGACCATACCGGTGTGCCATAGCGCCCCGCACCAAAGGAAATCCGGCGCGCCTCGCCGCCATTGGAGGACATGATATAAAGCTGCTGCCCCCCCGACCTGTCGCTTTCAAACACGATCTGGCTTCCGTCGGGCGACAGGCTCGGAGCGGTTTCGATCGATGGCGCAGAGGTCAGACGCATATGCTGACCGGTGGCCAGATCAGTGCGATAGATGTCGGTGTTGCCGCCATTGGACAGGCTGTAGATCACCTGCCGCCCATCGGGGGAAAAGCGCGGACTGAAGGCCATTTCGCCGGGTGCCGTCTGCAACTGCTGACGACCGACATTGGCCACATTCAGCAGATTGATACGCGGAAAGCCCGATTCAAAGCTTGTATAAAGAACGCGGTCGCCATTGGGCGAGAAGCGGGGTGCAAGCACGATGCTGCTGCTATCCGTCAGAAACTGCACATTTGCCCCATCGAAATCCATAATCGCAAGGCGCTTCTGGCGGTTATCCTTGGGCCCGTTTTCCGACACATAAACTACACGGCTGTCAAAAAAGCCGCCTTCGCCTGTGATCCGGCTGTAAACTGCATCCGCCACTTTGTGACCCATGCGGCGCCAACCGGCCGTGGTGCCCGCAAATTGCAGGCCCCGTCCCAGCTCCTGACCCGAGAACACATCATAAAGACGGAACTTCACAACAAGCTGATCGCCGTTCACAGTAACGGCACCCACAATCAGCGCCTGCGCATTGATCGCGCGCCAATCGGCGAAAGCCACAGGCTGCGCGAATGAACTGACCTGCGAGATAAAGGCGGTGGCAGGGACCTCGCGGAACAGACCGGTTCCCGCCAGATCCTGCACCACAAGGCGCGAGATGTCAGAGGCGGCCTGCTGGGCGGCTGGCGATTCAGCCTCGAAACTGGGAACGGCAAATGTGATCGGCTCGATCACACCGTCCGTAATGGTCAGCCGCAAAGGACCGCCTTGTGCCAGCACTGGCCCCGCCAACATCAGCGCCACCAGAAGTGTCAAAAGTCGTTTCATCATCTTTGCCTCACTCCGCCTGTTCGGGTTCGTGCCCAAAACCTGCTCTTTCTTTGATCTCTATAGCAGGGGGAAAAATTCATTACACCTCACCTGCGCGTGTCTTTGCCTATCTTAACCGCATGCCGCTGGGATCAAAGGTGATCACGACATCCTGCCATTGATCATATTTATCCGCCGGCAACTGATACCCGCCCGATTGACAGCGCAGGATCGCGCGCCGCGCCGCCTCGAAGGCTGTGTTGGTGGCGCTGTTATCCCCGTCGGACGAAATCAAGCGCACCTCATTGCCCCGCACAGTGCCATCGCGCTCCAGACTGAACCCGACCTCGACCGTCACCCGTGCCGCAACCGAGCCTGAATCGACGTTCCAACAGCGGTTCACAGCCAGCCGAAAACTATCGCGTTCCGCTCCGGTCATGGGCCGACCCGCGGCAACGGCTGGCGCTGGGGTAGCCGCTGTCAATGCCGCCTCCAAAGCCGCATTGACATCTTCGTTGCTTGGTTCAGGTTCTGCCTCTTGGGGTTCCTGCCGTGCCACCTGCGTCTGTTGCTGAGGCGCCGGTCGGCTGGGTCGCGCCGAGGGGCGCATGGATGTCGTCGGTGCCAAATCCTCGATCACGATCGCGGTTGTTGTTTCTTCGGGAGCCGTTGCGTCCTGTTCGTCGGCCACGACCTCGGCCTCGGCGCTGTCGTCTGGCACAACCTCTTCACGCCTGACATCATCGACCTGCGCGTCCGGCGGCGGTGGCTGGGAAATCGTCGAGGCGACCGTAGGGGCCTGCGGCGGTGTCGGCGTTTCGCTGACTTCTACGTCGGGCGTTTGGGGTGGCGCTTGAGGTGGCGCAGGCTCGGCCGGGGGGGCATCCACAACCTCTGTCTCCGGCGGCGCAGGCGGCGGCGGAGGCGGAGGTGTTTCGCTTTCCGGGGCCTCCACTGGCTCTGGCGGTGGGGTAATTTCGGCGGGTTCCTCTTGCGCGGGCGCGGGTGGTGGCGTTTCGTCAATCACTGGCGGCACAGGTGCGGTTGGGTCCGCATCCCCGGGATCGGGTATGGTGCGCGCGCGCATCTGTTCAAACTCTTCGCCCGAGATCACTGAGACATCAAAGGTCTGGATTTCCAGCGGTTCGGACGTAAGCCCCCAGCCGACAATCAGCCAGCCGATCAGCCCGACATGGCCGACCCCTGAAATGATGGTGCCAGGGCTCGCCATGATCTACCCGTCAGCGCTGCCTGTTGCGGGCGGCGCAATATCCGTGACCAACCCGATATCCGAGAAACCGCCAGCATTGAGCAAACCCATGATCTGCGCCACACGGTTCCAATCGTTGCGACCATCGGCGCGCAGGAAGATCTTGTCGCTGGTCCGCTCGGCCGCAATGGCCCGCAAACGGGCCACCAGTTCCGCCTCGGTCGTATCCGTCTCCTGGATCATGACGCGCCCGTCGTCGGTGATCGTGACAGTCAGCGGTTCCTCATCGTCGCCCGGCAGGGCCGTGGCAGAAGTCTCGGGCAGTTCCACCGGCACACCCACGACCGAAAGCGGTGCTGCCACCATGAAGATAATCAAAAGGACCAACATCACATCCACGAAGGGCGTGACGTTGATTTCAGACATTGGCTGTCCACGGCGCGACTTGCGGCGGCGGCGTCGGCCCCCGTCATCGCCTGATTTCATCACACCTGCGCCCATGATCAGCTATCCAGTTGCCTGCTGAGGATCGTCGCGAACTCATCGGCGAAAGCCTCATAGCCGCGGACGATCTGATCGCTGTCCGCCGAGAATTTGTTGTAGTAAACCACCGCCGGGATCGCGGCCAACAGGCCCAGGCCCGTGGCCAATAGCGCCTCGGCGATGCCAGGGGCGACGACGGCCAGGTTCGTTGTCTGCGCCTCGGCGATTTCGATAAATGCATTCATGATGCCCCAGACAGTCCCGAACAGGCCCACAAAGGGCGCGGTTGACCCGACCGTTGCCAGAACAGGCAAGCCCTTTTGCAGGCGCGAGGCCTCTTTCGCAATCGCGACATCCATGGATCGGTCAATCCGCGCAGTGGCCCCGGCAATAAGCCCGCCATCCTGCCTGTGCGACCTGCGCCATTCCATCATGCCGGATGCAAATATTTTTTCTGACGGCCCCTCGGGGTCGGCGCCGATCTGATCAAAAAGCCCGTCCAGCGGCTCTCCTGACCAGAAGGACCGGTCAAAGATATCGGCCTCTGACCGCGCTTTGCGGTACTGAATTGTCTTGTCGATGATCACGGCCCAGCACCAGACGGAAGCTGCAATCAACATGATCATGACGATCTTTACGGTAAGTGTGGCGCGTGCGAACAACGCCCACATGGTGAATTCCTGTGCTGCTTCCATATGCCTGCTCTGCCTAAGACCCGATTGCGGGCTCTGATTGATGGGCAGCCTATCGCATCAACGCGGGGAAATCCAACCAATCCAGCATCACATCTGCGAAAACTGGGGTTTTCAGTGGACCGACCGGCGGATCACTGCCGGAAGGCGGGCGACAGCACCGTCCCTGGTCATGCAAATGATGGTCACAATCGCCGAAAACAGCAGGTCTTCGCCGCGAAGCACATCCTGCCTGACGACCATGCGGACCCCCGAACCGGGTTCCATCGTGGTCTGCACCACCAGTTCATCATCATATCTGGCAGGCATCAGATAATCTGCCTCGACCCGACGTACCGCAAATACCAACCCCTGGGCATTCATCTGCACCTGATCGACACCCAATGCGCGCACCGATTCACTGCGCGCGCGCTCGATGAATTTCAGGTAATTGGCGTAATAGACAATTCCTGCCAGGTCAGTGTCCTCATAATAGACGCGGATGGGAAAGTGATGGGTCATGGTTGCCGCCCCATCCTTGCACCCAGCCGCAATGCGTGGCTCGCGTCCTGCGCCACTGCCGGCATAACCGGGTCATAGGCCGCACGGATAACGTCGGCGATTTCAGGTCGCAGGACGGCCTTGTCCTTGACCAGAGCCAGGGGTGACTGTTCGACAAAGGCTTTATCCGACCACAGCAAGATGGTCTGCACGGCCTGGCTCAGCGCCAGTGTATCTGCCGCGACTGTCGCCATATGATCATCCATCCGCAAGAACACGAAAGCCGCGCGAATGGCGCCGCCTTCATCAAACCGAAAAATCCGGTACTGATTGGCGGCCGCCTGTTTCAGCTTGCCAACCAACGGCACCAGATCCGGGACCAGCTGATCCAGATGCGGCACCTCGGTCAGTTCATCCCAATCCTGACAGAAAAAGATCATCAAGTTCGCACCCAATTCCGGATCCGTCTCTGCCATCTGATGCGCGGCCAAACTTACCACCGCCTCAATGGCCCCCTTGAAAACGCCGAGAGAGGCGTCATCGACCCCAAAGACCACCGGCACGATCGGCCTGCCCCAGCGCGCAAAGACGTAAGCCCCATCCGCCCGGGTAAAGAAGTGCGCTACATCCGTCTTCATCTTGGCCCAAAAACTCCCGCCGGAGGCTCCCCGGCTCTCATCCAAACATATCTGTCTGCGATTTTGGCACATCCAGCCCCAGATGCGCCCAGGCCGCCTGCGCCAGCATGCGGCCACGCGGGGTGCGCTGGATCAGCCCCTTTTGCAGCAGATAAGGCTCTATCACATCTTCCAGACTGTCCCGGCTTTCCGACAGCGCCGCTGAAAGCGTCTCAACCCCCACGGGCCCCCCACCATAACTTTCCGCGATCAGGCGCAGATAACGGCGATCGGCATTATCAAGGCCCAGATGATCCACGCCCAATCGGGTCAAGGCGCGGTCCGCGATCTCTTGCGTCACGGTACCGTCACCTTCGACAATCGCGAAATCAACGACTCGGCGCAGCAACCGCCCCGCGATCCGGGGCGTGCCGCGGGCGCGTTTTGCAATCTCGCGGGCGCCGTCTGGCGACGCAGGCGCGCCCATCAGCCGCGCGCCACGGGTGGTAATCTCGTGCAGTTCATCCTCGGCATAGAATTCCAGCCGGGTCGGTATGCCAAAACGGTCCCGCAGTGGGGTCGTGAGAAGTCCCATCCGGGTCGTGGCCCCAACCAATGTAAAGGGCTGTAATTCAATCCGCACGGTGCGCGCGGCTGGCCCTTCGCCGATCACAAGATCAAGCTCGAAATCCTCGAGTGCGGGATAAAGCACCTCTTCCACGGCCGGGTTCAGCCGGTGGATTTCGTCGATGAACAGCACATCGCGCGCTTCCAGGTTGGTCAGGATCGCGGCCAGATCACCGGCCTTGGCCAACACAGGGCCAGATGTCATGCGAAAATTCACACCCAATTCGCGCGCCATGATCTGCGCCAATGTCGTCTTTCCCAAACCGGGGGGGCCGTGAAACAGCGTGTGGTCCATCGCCTCGCCCCGACGACGGGCGCTTTCGATGAAAACAGAAAGGTTCGCCCTTGCAGCCTGCTGACCAATGAAGGCATCCAATGTCTGCGGACGCAGCGCGCGGTCGGCATCTTCGGGCTGCGGGTCGGGGCGCAAAGTAGGGTCAGGCTGGTCCATCTCGCACCCCTACCCCTTCGGTGCCAACAACTTCAAGGCGGCGCGGATCAACGCAGAGGTCTCTGCATCGGGTGCGGCCCCTGCCGCCTCAGCGACAGCGCTGGCGGCCTCGCCGGGGGCATAGCCAAGATTGCCCAGGGCTGACAGCGCCTCGGCCGAGGCGGCATTGCCCTGCGGCACAGCCGCAGGCTGAGCCGATGCCGGGCTGTCGGCCTCGATCACCGCATCTCCCTGCGCCTCGACGACAGAGCCGCCCATCGCCATCACGCCCGGGGCTTTATCCTTCAGTTCGATCGTCACCCTTTGTGCCGTCTTGGGACCAACGCCCTTGGCCTTGGCCAGGGCATTCCAGTCACCCAGTGCAATCGCACGGCTGACACCCTCTGCGCCCAATGTGCCGAGAATCGCCATGGATGCCTTGGCCCCGATTCCCTGAACAGACATCAACAGGCGATGCCATTCTTTTTCAACCAGCGACGTGAACCCGAAAAGCTGGAGGTTATCTTCGCGCACCAGCAGGTCCGTGAACAGCGCGACCGCCTCTCCATTGCCCGGCAAGCCCGCCATGACACGTTCGGAAACGTAAACGATGTAACCCACGCCGCGCACATCGATCAGGACGTGGTCCGCACTGCGGTATTCCAGCCGCCCTGCAATCTTGCCGATCATGCCGTGGCCTTTGCCAGCGCGGTGGCAAGGCTCCCTGCCGATTGCACATGAAATGAATGACAAATGGCGATGGCAAGAGCATCGGCAGCGTCCGGTCCGGCCAATTGCACACCCGGCAACTGGACCTTGACCATATGCGCAACCTGCGCCTTCTCTGCATGGCCCACGCCGACGACCGTTTTCTTCACGGCATTTGGCGCATATTCGCCCACAATCAATCCTGCCTGCGCCGCAACAAGCATCGCTATCCCGCGCGCCTGGCCAAGCTTGAGCGTACCTGCCCCGTCCTTGTTGACGAAAGTTTGTTCGACCGCAGCGGCCTGCGGCTGATGCTGGATCAATACGGCTGTCAGTTGCTGATGCAGAGACAAAAGGCGCACTGCAAGGTCATCACCTTGTGACCGACATATCCCGTTCGCGATATGGCTTAGCCGGGAGCCCGTGACCTCTATCACCCCCCAGCCCATGTTCCGCAGGCCCGGATCGATGCCCAAAACACGCATTGCTCGCCTCTTTTTCTTGCTCTGCCATCATCGCTAGCACAAAACGCGAACAAAGACCAAGAGTGTTGCTATGCAAATTCCACGACGGTCGCCGCCGGAAATGTTCAAAATGCGTCACCAGAGCGTCAGAAATCGACGCCCGTAAGCCCTTATAAACCAAGCTTTTGCACCGAGGTATGCACAAAAATCAGGCATGCTGAAAACGCATATGACCCATGCCAAAAATAGCACTAGTCAATGCAACTTTTCCCTCCTAGATGCGCCTCATCAGATCAACGCTGCAACCGCAGCACAAAACCAAGGAATATGGCCATGGCCTCTTTTGACACCACCCGCCCCGTCGCTGGCCTCTCCGCTGGCAAAGTCACATCCTTCGTCATCAACATGTTTGGCGCTGTCGCTGCATGGAACGACGCGCGCATCACACGCAACTCATTGTCCAAGCTGACATCCCGTGAGCTTGACGATATCGGCCTGTCCTATGGCGACATCGACAATGTTGCGCGCCAACCGCACTAAGAACAGAAGATACCTCCGACAAAGCGAAAGGCCGCGTTCTGAAAGAACGCGGCCTTTTCGTTTCTGCGCTTATGCGCCGCGGGATCCGGCCTAGTTCTGCGGCAAGATCGTCGCGATCCCACCTGCCGCCAGGACCGACACGGGATCGGGCTGCATCACCCAGGCGCCGGCCTGCTCAAGCACGGTGCCGCCTTGCAGCGTTGCCACGCGCTCTGCATAGGACGCTTCGCCAAGGTAGGCGAGAAGAAACCCCTTGAAGAGGAATCCAAGGAAAAGAACCGCAAGCAGACCCTTGAGAGGGAACCGCGGACGATACAGCCGCGGCTTTGCGATAATCAATCCGTCTGAATTGACGCTGCGCACCACACCGTTCGACATTTTGCCATGCCGACGAACGATCTTTTTCAGTCTTTTATCAAATGGGACGTTGGCTTGCACCGGATCATCCTCCAAGAATTAGTCGCTATTAATACTGTTATTGTGACGACTACTCAGCACCAAACAAGTTATTTCTCAATGAATATGGGCGAATTAGTCCGATTTGGGTGGAGTTTTGCCCAAAACAAGTGTCGTCCAGTCAACAATAACCCGCTTTTCAACCAAATTGAACCCGTATTGCCTATAAACTGACAGGACTTCTTCAGCCTGTTCGTTCAGGATTCCGGATAGAATCGCATAACCGTCCTGTGCAACATGCGCCCCCATATCAGGCGCAAGGCCAATAAGCGGCGCCTTGAGGATGTTGGCGAAAACGAGGTCAAATGGTCCTTTGTTGCTGAGTTCCGGGGCATCAAACCCCGCCGCGACAACGCAGTTGACATGGGCTTGCAGGCCGTTGCCGACCACATTTGCCCGGGCCACATCGATCGCTATAGGATCAATGTCACTGGCCAGAACAGAATAAGGCAAAACCTTGGCGGCAGCCATTGCCAGAACCGCCGTTCCGCAGCCCACATCAAGAATGTTCTTTCCCGAGAAACCACCCGACAGCAGCGCATCAAACGCTTCAAGACAGCCTTTCGTTGTGCCGTGATGGCCGGTGCCAAAGGCCATTGCCGCATCTATCAGCAAGGGGATTTTATCGGCGGGCACCTTGTCTGCATCATGGCTGCCATAGACAAAAAAGCGTCCTGCCGGCACCGGGGCCAGCTCTCGTTGCACCTTTGACACCCAATCCTGATCCGGGATGTCGGAAATGTTGAAGGGTTTCGCCCCATGCAAGGCGGACAGCACCGCCAATGCGCCCGCGTCAGGCCAGTCGGTGAAATAGGCGGCGACTTCCCACAGCCCCGATCCGTCCTCGATCTCGAACACGCCAACGCCCGTCGGTTCGGGGCTCAGCGTTTCCAAGGCGTCCGCTAATTGATAGGCGGCATCCTCGCCCGGGATCGTCGTCAAAGCCGAATAGGTTGTCATCATCTTGCCTTCGCGTTGAGTCACCTGTCGGTTATGGTGCGCCCCCTGCGCCGTCAAGCAAATCAGGATCAGCCAAAATGACCCGCGCCGCTTCTTCAGCCCAGCGGGCATAGACAACAGGGCCGGGGTGGTAGCCGTCCGCGGACATGTTGGTTTCATCCAACCCCATATTGAACCGCAGCGTCACGCAGTCGCGGCGCTCTGCCGCAATCCTGTGCAGATGACGGTCGAACCGGGCCGCTTGTCGTCCCAGTACCCAGCGCAAGGGTTGCGGCAACAGCGGGAATTGCCCGATCGGCGGCAAACCCGAGATGATGACCCTGCCGGTTTGAAACTGCGTGGTGATCCGGTCAATGAGCGTGGTTTGCTGGCGCAACCATCGGCGCAGCGACACGGCTTTGGTCACGTCGTTCACCCCAAGCGCGGTAATCACGACATCGTATCTGGCAGCGGCGAGGTCATCCAGCCAACCCAGAGCATCCCCCGTCCGCGCCCCGGTCTGGGCCACCAGAACATAGTGGACCGTTGCGTGACCTTTCAGGCGCGCGATGAGTTGGCCCAGCAAGGCATCGTCCTGGGTTGCGACGCCCACACCGGCGGCGGAACTGTCGCCGATGATCAGCAACCGCAACGGCGGGCCGGCCCCGACGGTTCCCGCACGCGCGCCCGTTGGTTCGGGCAACGCGGTATAGGTGCGTCGCACCATGATCGCCTGCCCCAACAGGACCGGCAACAGCAAGGTCCGCGCCGCAATATCGAGAAAATCCCGCGTTTGCTCAGGCCCCGACACCGATAGGGCAGGTCACGCCTGTGCCGCCAATCCCGCAATAGCCGCCAGGGTTCTTGGCCAGGTACTGTTGGTGATAATCCTCGGCGAAATAGAACCTGGGCGCGTCAGTGATCTCGGTGGTGATCGCGCCATATCCTGCTTGCGAAAGACGCGGGGCAAAGGCCACCTTTGACGCTTCCGCTGCGGTCTTTTGCGCAGCCGAATAGCTGTAAATCCCGGATCTGTACTGCGTGCCCGCATCATTGCCCTGCCGCATCCCCTGGGTTGGGTCATGCCCTTCCCAAAACACCTGCAACAACTGGTCATAGGTAATGACGGCAGGGTCATAGATCACGCGCACCACCTCATTGTGACCGGTCTTGCCGGTGCAGACCTCTTGATAGGTCGGGTTCGGGGTAAAGCCCCCCGCATAGCCCACCATGGTGGATACAACACCGTCCAACTTCCAGAACATCCGCTCGACCCCCCAGAAACAGCCCATGCCGAACATGGCTTGTTCCATGCCAAGGGGCAGCGCGTCAGTCAGCGGCGTGCCAAAGACGAAATGCACATCAGCGGTCCGGATCGCATCTGGACGACCGGGGAGAGCGGCCTCAGGGCGGACCATTTCAGATTTTGCGCGGGACATGGAAAACATTTCGGCCTCCTTTCGGCTCTCGGTCTGATATAGTGCGGACCCGGCGATTTGCTACTCTGCTGCGGCCAACAAACGCCTTTGAAACACGGTCTCGTGACCGGGGGCGGGATGGCGCGGGATCAGGAGCGACAGCAAAAGCGAAACAATGGCCATCCCCGCGGCCATCAGGAATACAAATCCGGGTGATTGCAGCCAGACGTATCCCAAGACCGCGGGCAGAAACACGGCCGCGATATGATTGATGGTAAAGGCCACGGCGGCGGTTGGCGCAATATCCTGCGGGTCTGCGATCTTCTGGAAATAGGTCTTGATCGCCAGGGCCAGGCTGAAGAACAGATGGTTCACGACGTAAAGGACAATCCCCAGCATCACGCCCCAGCCGAAATAATAGATTCCGCCATAGGCAAAAAACACCAGGCACAAGCCCAGATATTCAAATACCAGCGCGCGGCGTTCACCAAAGACCTGCACCAGCTTGCCCAGAATGGGGGCCACCAGCATGTTGATCAGCAATGTCACCATGAAAAGTCCGGTCATGTCATCGACGGCAAAGCCGAACCTTTCGACCATCATGAAACCGGCAAAGACCACGAAAATCTGCCGCCGGGCGCCCGACATGAATTGCAACGCATAGTAAAGCCAGTAGCGCCTGCGCAGGATCATCTTTTTGACCTGCGGGTGGGGCGATTCAAACTGTGGATATGCCAAAAGACAGAATACAGCCACAAGGGCCGTGAAACCGCCGGCCAACCAATAGACGATGCTGAAGCTCAGTCCAAAGCGATCCCAGCTGAGGACGATCAGCAGATAGACCATCAATGTCGCCGCTGACCCCGCAGCCAGGATCCAGCCCAGCGTTTGCGGCGCCTTCTTCTTGTCGATCCATTGCAGTTGCAGCGATTGGTTGACCGTTTCGTAGTAATGAAAGCCAATGGATGACAACATGGTCACCACCAAAATCCCGCCCATCTGGGGGAACTGCGCTGTGACCGCTGTCGCGGCACCCAGCACGATCAGGGCGACAAGCCCCAGCACCTGTTCACGAATGAACATGATCAGGGCGATCACTCCGATGGCAAGGAAACCGGGTATCTCGCGCACGGTATGCAACCAGCCGATGTCAGACCCGTCAAAGCCTGCCACCTCGATTACAAAGTTGTTCAGCAAGGCCAACCATGTCGCAAAGGCCACGGGCATTGCCATTGCCATGACAAACAACAGCGAGGTGGGTCTGCGCCACAACGGCAGTGACGGGGCATCTTCAAGGCGGACTATTTTCATGCTCTCAGCCTTACGCCTGTTGGCGCACGAAAGCGAGCGCGGCGTGCGGTTCAATCAAGCCCTTTCAAAAAGCGGGCGATGCGCGGGGCGGCGAATGCGGTGAACTTGCGCACATCCGCGCGTTGATGCGCCTCGGGCGATGTGACAACCCACACGTTCAGATCCGACCCTTCTGGCGGATCGAAACACCGCACCAGATCGGGGTCACGATCCCCATGGAAGGTCGGAATAGGGCCAATCCCCTGCCCGCAAGCAATCGCCGTGCGCAGATCACTTGCATTGACACACCGCTGCACGTTCTTCCGCTTGGTCGTAATATGGCCCAGCAGAATGACCCGGTGGTCGCCCATGTCATCGGTGAAGGCGTCGGGTGTGCCGTGCTTTTCGGCGTAGGCGTGTGATGCGTAGTAGGTCCATTGGGTATGACCAACCTTGCGCGCGATCAGGCGCTCATCCTTGATCGCGGGCGACATGCGGATCGCAACATCCGCTTCACCCTTCACCAGATCCAGCGTCCGTTCTGTTGTGATAAACTCAAAGGTCGTGCCAGAGTTTTCTTCTGCAAAGTCCGAAACGATCCGGCCCAGATCACCCACAACCATTTGATCGAATGCAGTGATCCGAATGGGCGCCAAGGCACGCCCCTGCTCTGAGATGGCCTCTGCTTCTAAGGCCAGCGCGGCCGCCTCCAAAGCCTCGGCCAAGGGCGCAAGCCGTTTCGCGGCCTCTGTCGGGCAGGCCCCGCGGGTTGTCTTGTCAAAAAGCGTCAGCCCCAGCATGTGTTCCAGCACATCGATCCGGCGCGCCGCAGTTGTCTGATTGATCCCCAAGGTCCGCGCAGCCGCCAGCGTTGAGCCTTCGCGGTAGACCGCAAGGAAAATTCGGGCGTCGCCCCAGTCTCTGAACCGGCTCTGCATTTATGCAGATCAGCACAGCGCCACAGCGGATACCAGTTAATTCTGTGGCGGCGCAAAGTGTAATCAGCCCCCATCAGGAGATCACAAATGACCGCAATTCCATCTTTTCCGTCAATCCAGGTATCGCTTTTGTCTTGGGCCGCGCGCAAAACTCGGCCGTCCAAATCCACCGCACCCTGGGTCGATGATGACCTGCGCCGCGAATATGTTAGTCGCATCATTGCGTCAGAGGGCTGCACAGGTGAATATGGGGTCTAGGCTTTGATGGGACTTTTTCCAAAGGATTTCTGAGTATGAGTGAAATGCATCACGACGCCAAACAGGTGCTGGATTTGTGGTTTCCCGACAATGGCTTCTGGAAATCAGAGGAGGCTTTCTCGGCCTGGATCAGAGAGCGTATGTACGGCGGGATGGATGAAACCATTTGCCGCGACTTCGCAGATCTGACCTGCGCCGCCGCCCGCTGTGAGCTGGATCACTGGGCGGACACCGCTGAAGGGCGGATCGCGCTTTTGCTTGTTCTGGATCAGTTCCCGCGCTCTCTCTGGCGCGACACACCATTGGCCTATGCCCAGGATATCAAGGCCAATGGTCTGGTGCTTGATGGGGTCAGGAACGGTCATTTTGCCGCAGTGAAGCCCTGGAAAAAACTGTTCTACATTATCTCGTTGGGCCATTGCGAGGGGCCAGATCACCTGGACAGGATCGCCCTGCTGGAAGAACTGACGGAAACGATCATTGCCGAAAACCCCCCGCAACTGGCCTTTGCGGCCGATCTGATGCGCGGCCAGAACCAGCGCGTGCGTTCTGTCATCGAACGGTTTGGCAGGCACCCGCATCGCAATGCTCATTTTGGGCGCATGTCGAGCGCCGACGAAGAAGCGTATATCGCGACCGGTGACTTCCCGCATGTGGCGCGACCTGATCTTGTGGCGGGCTGAGGCGATCAACCTGCCGCCTGCCCTTTTCTATCCTTGATCCACATCAAGGATATTCCCCGCTCAGCCCTTAAGAACGATCTTGCGAACAGAAATTTAGCCTTGCAGGTCGTGAATGTCCTCATCTGACAATCAATCGCTATACGCGCCGCGCGAACCGATTTTTCCCCGCCGCGTCAAAGGTTTCTACCGGAACCTGAAATGGTGGGTGATGGCCGTCACCCTGGGCATCTACTATCTGACACCCTGGATCAGGTGGGATCGTGGGCCGAACCTGCCCGATCAGGCGGTTCTGTTCGACATGGCGCATCGCCGGTTCTATTTCTTCTGGATCGAGATTTGGCCGCATGAATTCTACTTTGTCGCGGGCCTGCTGATCATGGCCGGGCTGGGCCTGTTTTTGTTCACGTCGGCGCTCGGTCGGGTCTGGTGCGGCTATACCTGCCCGCAGACCGTCTGGACCGATCTGTTCATCCTTGTCGAGCGCTGGATCGAGGGCGACCGCAATGCGCGCGTCCGCCTCTGGAATGCAGAGTGGAGCTTGCGCAAATTCCGGCTTCGCCTCGCAAAATGGACAGTCTGGCTGCTGATTTCATTGGCGACGGGCGGTGCCTGGGTCTTTTACTTTGCAGATGCCCCAACGCTGGCTGTCAGCCTTGCGACCTTCACCGCGCCGACCATCGCCTGGGCGACGATTGGCATACTGACTGCCACGACATTCATTTTCGGTGGTTTCATGCGCGAACAGGTGTGCCACTACATGTGCCCCTGGCCGCGCATTCAAGCCGCAATGATGGACCCTGAAACCCTGACAGTCGCGTATCGCGAATGGCGGGGAGAGCCCCGAGGCAAGAAACACGACAACACAACCGGCGACTGCATTGACTGCATGGCCTGTGTCAATGTCTGCCCGGCTGGTATCGACATTCGAGACGGGCAGCAGATGGAATGTATCACCTGCGCGCTGTGCATTGATGCCTGCGATGATGTGATGGAAAAGATCGGTAAACCACGCGGGCTGATCGACTATCTTGCGCTGTCGGACCAAGAGGCCGAGGCCAAGGGCAAACCTGCCAAGAGGCTTTGGCAGCATGTGTTCCGCTTCCGTACCGTGCTGTATACAACGCTTTGGGCAGCGATTGGTGTGGGTTTGGTTTTTGCGCTGTTCGTCCGCTCCGACATCGAAATGACGGTTGCTGCGGTGCGCAATCCGACGTTCGTGACACTCTCGGACGGTACGGTCCGCAACATTTATGATGTGCGCCTGCTCAACAAGAATGGCGAAGATCGTGAATATCACCTGTCGCTGACGTCAGACGAAATGCTGCGCATTGATCTTGAGGGCACCGCCCAGCGCCACGTCATCGTACCGGCAAACGAAATTTTTCTGCAGCGTGTCTATGTCTCGGCCCGACCGATTGATCCAGCTTCGCGCTTGGATCGGGTCGATCTGCGCTTCTGGGTCGAGGATCTGACCTCGGGTGGCCGCGCTTACAAGGACGCAATCTTTAACGGGAGGCCCCAATGATGAGACGTGAATTCACAGGATGGCACATGCTGGGCCTGATGGTCGGCGGTTTCGGTATTATCATAACCGTCAATCTGATCATGGCCTGGAATGCCGTTGCGACCTTCCCCGGTCTTGAAACCCCCAATTCCTATGTGGCCAGCCAGAAATTCAACGCCGAACGCGCCGCACAAAACGCGCTGCGCTGGGACGCGACAGCCGGCATCGAAGATGGAGTTCTGACCGTCGCGATCATGGATGCAGATGGGGTGCCTGTGCAGCCCGAAGTGACGAGCGCCATACTGGGCCGTGCGACCCACACCGGCGAAGACAGCACACCCGCCTTTACATGGAATGGTGCGGCACTCACCGCGCCTGTTGGCCCTCGCGACGGTTACTGGAACCTGCGTCTTGAGTTGATTGCACCAGATGGCACCCTGTTTCGGCGCCGGTTCCAGATCACCGCCAAATGAGCGACGCTGCCGCCTGCCCGGCCTGCACGAGCCTGCCTGAAGGCCAGCTTGAAAAGGCCGCATCCAACGGCACCGCCGAGATTATTCTGTCCTTGCCCGGCATCCATTGCGTGGGGTGCATCAATGGGGTCGAGAACGCCCTGCGCGCGCTCGATGGCGTCGCAAATGCCCGCGTAAACCTGAGCATGAAGCGGGTCACAGTGGGGACTGACCAGCCGGTGTCACCTGAAACCTTGATCGACGCTCTGGAAATGGCGGGCTTTGAAGCGCGCGTGCTGGATGCCAGTCTGCTGGGCAACCAGACCGATGCCTATGGGCGGGGGCTGATGACCCGGATCGCGGTGTCAGGGTTTGCCATGATGAATGTCATGCTGCTGTCCGTTGCCGTTTGGTCAGGCGCAATCGGGGCGACGCAATACCTGTTTCACCTGATCAGCGCGAGCATCGCACTGCCCGCGATCATCTATGCCGCACAGCCGTTTTTCCTGAACGCATGGCGGGCGCTGTCGGTACGCAAACTGAATATGGATGTGCCAATTTCGCTGGCCATTTCTCTGGCCGCCGGCATGTCGCTTTTTGAGACGTTCTACGGCGGCGCGCATGCGTATTTTGATGCCGCGATTTCGCTGACGTTCTTTTTGCTGATCGGTCGCTATCTTGATTATCGCAGCCGCAAGGCGGCCGCTTCCGCCGCAGCACAGCTTGCCGCGCTTGAAGTTCCGCGCGTTATGCGGTTGCGCGATGGCGCAAGGCAGATGGTGGATTTCACGGAACTTGCGATAGACGATGAAATTCTTGTGCTTCCCGGCGGGCGCATTCCGGTTGATGGAACCGTGGTCACAGGCAACAGCCAGATTGACCGATCCCTGCTGACAGGTGAAAGCCGCGCCCTGAATGCAGGCATTGGTGCCCATGTCACCGCCGGAGAAGTCAATATGACCGGCCCGCTCACGATCCGGGCCGCCACAGTTGGGGGCGACACCACCCTGCGCAAGATGGTCACAATGGTTGACCAGGCCGAGGCCGTCCGCAACCGCTATACGGCGATCGCGGACCGTGCAGCGGCAATTTATGCGCCAGCTGTCCACCTGCTGGCTCTGGCCGCCTTTTTGGGCTGGATGGTCTTTTCCGGGGACGTCCGCCTGTCGCTGAACATCGCCGTAGCTGTGCTGATCATCACGTGCCCCTGCGCGTTGGGCCTGGCAGTTCCTGCCGTTTCGACAACGGCGGCAGGGCGGCTGTTCCGCGCGGGGCTGCTGGTGAAAGACGGCACCGCATTGGAGCGTCTGGCCGAAGTGGATACAGTCGTCTTTGACAAGACAGGGACATTGACCCTGCCCGCGGCAGCCCGCGATGCAATGGACCCTGAAACACAATCCGTCGCTCTGGCACTGACCCAAAACGCGACCCACCCGGTGTCCCAGGCGATAGCCGCATCGCTGGACAACGTGCGGCCCGCAACACTGACAGACCAGCAAGAGCATGCGGGCAAAGGCCTGAGCGCCCGATATCAGGGACAAGAGGTTCGGATCGGCTCTGGCGCTTGGCTTGGGGCTGGCAAAGGCACCTATATCCGGATCGGCACAGGCCCTGCACAAAAGATCGCATTGCGGTCCCAGTTGCGCGAAGGCGCCGTAGATCTGGTGCGCGCCTGGCAAGACGCTGGCCTGGAAACGCATCTTGTTTCAGGCGATGACGCTGATGAAACCTCCAGGATTGCCCAGGCGCTCGGCATCGCCACCTGGCGCGCTGACACAAAGCCTACCGACAAGATCGCCTATATCGCAGCCCTTGCCCGCAATGGCGCCAAAGTGCTGATGGTCGGCGATGGCCTGAATGATACCGGGGCGCTGGCGGCGGCCTACGCTTCGGTTTCGCCAGCAACGGCAGCAGATGCATCCCGCGCGGCTTCTGATATCGTGCTTTTGAACGACAGCCTTGTGCCGCTGATTGAATTGCCGCTCGTGGCCCGGGCGGCCCGTGCGCGCATCAAGGAGAATTTCGCGATTTCGACCCTTTACAATGTCATTGCCGTGCCGATTGCTCTGGCCGGGTTTGCAACACCGCTGATCGCCGCAATTGCCATGTCGACCTCTTCGTTGACGGTGCTGTTGAACGCGCTACGGCTGAAGGGCAGAGCATGAACGTCCTTGTCATTCTGATCCCGGCGTCATTGATCCTTGGCGGATTGGGCCTGGCTGCATTCCTGTGGAGCCTGCGCAACGACCAATACGAAGACCTCGAAGGCGACGCCTGGCGGATCCTGTCAGAGGACGACGACACGCCGCGCGGGTCCTAGCCCGGCTGCTTCACTGTCTGATCGATCGTGCCAAAGATGCTTTGGCCCCGGGCGTCCTCCATCCAGATTTGCACCCGGTCCCCCGGCTGCATGAACGGCGTTTGCGGCGCTTTTGTCTGGATCGTCTCGATCATCCTCTGCTCGGCAATACAGCCATAGCCTGCCCCGCCTTCCGCAACGGTCTTGCCCGGCCCGCCATTCAGCTTGTTGGATACGGTGCCGGACCCGATGATCGTCCCGGCCGCCAGATTGCGGGTCCTGGCGGCATGGCAGATAAGTTGGCCAAAATCAAAGGTCATGTCAGCGCCGGTTTGCAACCGTCCAAACGGCTGACCGTTCAGGTCAATGTTCAACAGACCATGTAGCTTGCCATCCTTCCAGCCCGGCAATGCATCCGGCGAAACTGCCACAGGCGAAAACGCACAGGCCGGTTTTGACTGCACAAAGCCAAAGCCCTTGGCCAATTCACCGGGGATCAGGTTGCGAAGCGAAACATCATTGCACAGCATCACAAAACGGATCGCCCCCAGCGCCTCCTGCATGGACGCGCCCATCTGTACGGGTCCGGTAATGACGGCGATCTCGGCCTCAAAATCAATGCCCCAGTCCCGATCCCCGACAATCGGATCACGCGGGGCCAAAAAGCTGTCGGACCCGCCCTGATACATCAGCGGATCCGTCAGAAAACTGTCGGGTAATGCCGCACCCCGCGCCTGACGGACGAGCTCGACGTGATTGACATAGGCCGAACCGTCAAGGAACTGATAGGCACGCGGCAAGGGCGAAGCACACCGAAACGGATCGAGCACGTATCTATCCGGCAGAACCGCAAAATTCCCGGTATCCAGCGCCTGTTGCAGGGTCCGGGCGGCACCCAAGAAGAAACCGGACAGATCATCGTCAACCAGGGTCAGGCGTCCATCCAGCCCATCGTCGTCAATCGTCGCAACCTTCATACCGCCCGTTCCTTCATTATTGGCCCATAAATATCCTGGGGAGCGGGAGGGGTGAAACCCCTCGCATAACCCGGCGTGCCCGGCACGGCGCAATCACTTAAGGTCGGGCGTCCCATCAAATTTCTTCTCCAGATCGGCCCAACAATCAATATAGTCATCCTGCAGCGGCGCTTCGTTCGCGGCAAAGGCTGTCAGATGCTGCGGAAAGCGTGTTTCGATCATGAACGACATCGTATTGTCCAGCTTTTCTGCTTTCAGATCTGCGTTGCTGGCGCCCTCAAAAGCGGTCTTGTCCGGCCCGTGCGGCAGCATCATGTTGTGCAGCGACATGCCACCGGGGACAAAGCCCTTGGGTTTGGCATCATATTGCCCGTAAATATTGCCCATCAGTTCAGACATGATGTTCTTGTGATACCATGGCGGGCGGAAGGTATCTTCGGCCACCATCCAGCGTTCGCGGAACAGCACAAAATCAATATTGGCCGTTCCCGGCTGGCCTGATGGCGCCGTCAGGACGGTAAAGATCGATGGATCAGGGTGATCGAACAGGATTGCTCCAACCGGGCAATAAGTCTTGAGGTCGTATTTCATCGGGGCGTAGTTGCCGTGCCATGCCACCACATCGAGCGGGCTGTGGCCGATTTCGGTCTTGTGAAACTGACCGCACCATTTGATGGTCACGGTCGAGGGAACCTCGCGGTCCTCAAAGGCGGCGACCGGGGCTTTGAAGTCGCGCGGGTTGGCCATGCAATTGGCCCCGATCGGCCCCCTGCCCGGCAATTCAAACTTTTGCCCGTAATTCTCGCAGACAAAGCCGCGCGCGGGCCCTTCCAGAACCTCAACCCGGTAGAGCAGGCCGCGCGGAAGGATCGCGATCTCATGGGGTTCCAGATCAATCACCCCCAACTCTGTGGCGAACCGCAGACGCCCTTCCTGGGGAACCACCAACAACTCGCTGTCAGCCGAATAGAAATAGTCGTCCACCATGCTCTTGGTCACCAGATAGATGTGGCTGGCCATTCCGCCTTGCGTGTTGACATCCCCCGCCGTCGTCATCGTGCGCATACCCGTCAGCCAGGTCAGCGGCGCGTCGCCATGCGGCACCGGGTCCCAGCGGTACTGGCCAAGGCTCGGTATATCCTCAACGATATGCGGCGCAGATTTCCAGTACGGCAGGTCGATGCGCGCATAGCGGTGCGAATGTTTGACCGAAGGGCGTATGCGGTAGCACCACGTCCGCTCGGGCCGCTCATGGGTGAAGGCGGTGCCGCTGAGCTGCTCGCCATAGAGGCCATAGGCGCATTTCTGCGGGCTGTTCATCCCCTGAGGCAAGGCACCTGGCAGCGCCTCGGTTTCGAAGTCATTGCCAAAGCCGGGCATGTAACCGCTGTGCGGTCCCGGCATGGAAGGGGCCTGAATCATGCGCGCGTGGTCTGTCTGCTTGTTCATCTTTGCGTCCTCCGTTAGGCATCCGATATTAGTTGTTTTTGTAACTAACAAGAGGATAACCCCCGATGGCACAGGATTTTGAACTACAGGATTTCCTTCCCTACCTGCTTAATCAGGCGGCAGAGGTGACCGGGCTGGCGTTCCAGAAACACTACAAAGACAAATATGGGATGCTTCGGACAGAGTGGCGGGTTCTGTTTCACCTGGGCCGCTATGGCGACCTGACCGCGAAAGACATCGGGGCGATGGCGCGGGTCCACAAGACCAAAATCAGCCGGGCGGTGGCAGCGCTGGAGGCCAAGCGGCTTCTGACCCGGCATGAAATGGAACATGACCGGCGGCATGCCCAGCTCAGGCTGACCGCGGCAGGCAAGGCGGCCTTCATCGACATCTACAAGGCCGCCCAATCCTTTGATCAAGATCTGGCGTCGCAATTCAGTGCTTCACAGGTGGAGATGTTGAAATCATGCCTCATCCGATTAAGTGAAATCAAATCATCAGCACAGCATTCCCGACCTGCTGAAAAAAATTGAAAATTTGGGCGCCGGGTGCTGTTGACTCACCGGTTCACGATCCTTACCTACGCTGCGTTATCACTCAGCATGAGCGAGTGCTAACATGGGAGAAACACGAACTGGAGAAGTTCTGAAATGGCATTTAAACCACTTCACGACCGTGTACTGGTCCGTCGCATTGAAGGCGACGAAAAGACATCGGGCGGTCTGATCATTCCTGACAGCGCCAAAGAAAAGCCAGCCGAAGGCGAAATCGTCAGCGTTGGCGAGGGTGCGCGCAAGGACAGCGGCGAATTGATTGCGATGGCTGTCAAGGCAGGCGACAAGGTGCTGTTTGGCAAATGGTCCGGCACCGAGGTCAAGATCGATGGCGAAGAGCTGCTGATCATGAAGGAAAGCGACATCCTCGGCATTATGTAAGCCGAATGATCGCCCTCACTTATTATCTAATTCAAGGAGCACATGAAAATGGCTGCTAAGGACGTCAAATTCGACACGGATGCACGCAATCGCATGCTGAAAGGTGTCAACACCCTCGCTGACGCAGTGAAGGTTACTCTGGGGCCCAAGGGCCGCAACGTGGTTCTGGACAAATCGTTCGGCGCCCCGCGTATCACCAAGGATGGTGTATCTGTCGCCAAAGAGATCGAGCTGGAAGACAAGTTCGAAAACATGGGCGCGCAGATGGTCAAGGAAGTTGCATCGCGCACCAATGACGAAGCTGGTGACGGCACAACAACCGCAACAGTTCTGGCCCAGGCAATTGTCCGCGAAGGCATGAAATCTGTCGCCGCCGGCATGAACCCAATGGATCTCAAGCGCGGTATCGACCTTGCCACATCCAAGGTTGTTGAAGCCATCAAAGCGGCAGCGCGCCCAGTATCCGACAGCGACGAAGTTGCCCAGGTCGGCACGATCTCTGCCAACGGCGAAGATGAAATCGGCCGTCAGATCGCAGATGCGATGCAAAAAGTCGGCAACGAAGGCGTCATCACTGTTGAAGAAAACAAAGGTCTGGAAACAGAAACAGACGTTGTTGAAGGCATGCAGTTCGACCGCGGCTACCTGTCGCCTTACTTTGTCACCAACCCTGACAAGATGACAACAGAGCTTGAGGACGCCATCATCCTGCTGCACGAGAAGAAATTGTCTTCCTTGCAGCCAATGGTGCCCCTGCTTGAGTCAGTGATCCAGTCTGGCAAGCCTTTGCTCATCATCGCTGAAGATGTCGAAGGCGAAGCGCTGGCCACTCTCGTTGTGAACAAGCTGCGTGGCGGTCTGAAAATTGCTGCTGTGAAGGCACCTGGTTTTGGTGACCGTCGCAAAGCCATGTTGCAGGACATCGCGATCCTGACCGGTGGTCAGGTCATCTCCGAGGACCTCGGCATGAAGCTGGAAAGCGTCACGATCGACATGCTGGGTTCTGCCAAGCGCGTATCCATCACCAAAGACGAAACCACCATCGTTGACGGTGCTGGCGACAAAGCCGAGATCGAAGCCCGTGTCTCTCAGATCCGTGGCCAGATCGAGGAAACAACCTCTGACTACGACCGTGAAAAACTGCAAGAGCGTGTGGCCAAGCTGGCCGGCGGTGTTGCCGTGATCCGCGTTGGCGGCATGTCCGAAGTGGAAGTGAAAGAGCGGAAAGATCGCGTTGATGACGCGCTGAACGCAACACGCGCCGCTGTTCAGGAAGGTATCGTCGTTGGCGGTGGTGTTGCTCTGGTTCAGGCCGGCAAGACACTCGAAGGCCTTGAGGGTGCAAACTCTGACCAGAACGTCGGCATCACGATCATCCGCAAGGCGCTTGAATCACCGCTGCGCCAGATCGCTGAAAACTCCGGCGTTGACGGCTCTGTTGTTGCGGGCAAGATCCGCGAAAGCAATGACAAGGCGTTCGGTTTCAATGCACAGACCGAAGAATATGGCGACATGTTCAAGTTCGGCGTCATTGACCCAGCCAAGGTTGTCCGCACAGCCCTGCAGGACGCATCTTCTGTTGCTGGCCTCTTGATCACAACCGAAGCCATGGTTGCTGACAAGCCTTCCAAAGAAGGCGCAGGCGGCGGTGCCGGTGGCGGCATGCCCGACATGGGCGGCATGGGCGGCATGATGTAAACCGGATTTGCCTTCGGGCAGAAACGATGACCATCCCAAAGAAAGAGGGGCGGTTCCGCAAGGAGCCGCCCTTTTTTGGTTCAGCAGTCAGGTCGCCGCTAACATATGCGCTCGCATTTGGGCGGAGCGCGCGATCTTACTGCCGGATCATCTGAACAAAGTGATAGCCGCCTTTGGACAGATCAGACCTCCAATCGCGCGGATGAGCAGAGATCACATCACGAAAGTCGGGGATGTTCGACCTTTCGTCAGCGATCAGGAGCCAGCCCCCCTCTGCTACATGATCAAGAAGCACCTTCAGGAGGGCCAACCGCGCCGCCCGGGGCAGCATATGCAAGGTCCGGTCGATCAACACGACGTCGAAATCGCCGTCCGGGCGGTAAGATGTCAAGTCGGCGACGATCCCTTGAACCGCCAGCCCTTCCTCGTCAGCCGCTGTCCGAAGGTCGCGGATGCCATTGGGTGAAAGATCGACGCCAACGACCCGGTGACCGCGCCTCGCGATGAACAAGGCGTCTCTGCCTTGACCACAACCGACATCAAGGACGCGCGCGCCCTGTGTTTCAAACCGGTCGAAAAAATCCACGAAAACTGCGGTTGGCTCGCCCAATGCATGGGCGGTTTCGCCGTAGAGTTTGTCATAATCATAGCTCATGCGACCCGCGTTAATAGATTGCCAGCCCCTTGGCCAACCAAAATTTCCATGAACGCCCGCAGCGCCTTCAACCTTCTGGTGCTTTGCCGCTCTTGCCCTTTCCATTCGACCTCATCCAGTATCAACTCTAGCTGACCGGAAGGATGAGGACCCTATGGAACGTATCGGTGTTATCGGGCTGGGCCGCATGGGCAGCGCCATCGCCCAGCGCATGCAATCGCAAGGTCACGATGTGTTGGGCTGGACACGCAGCGGTCGCGCTGTTGAAGGGGTGAAACCGGCCCCTGATATCGCAACCCTTGTGGCAGAGAGCGATACGCTCATCGGGAGCCTTTTGAATGACGCCGCTGTCGCTGACGTGCTGGATGAATGCCTTGCCTGTGACCTCACCGGCAGGCAGATCATCGAAACCAGCACGGTCGTGCCAACCCTGCTGCAAGACCGGATCACGCAAATTCAGGACATGGGTGCAACAGCCGTCGATGCACCAATTTCTGGAGGACCGGAACTGATCGCGATGGGCGCTTGTGGCATTTTCATTGGCGGAGATGACACCGCTGCGGCGCGCGCGCAAACGACCCTCTCTGCGATCTCAGGGCGCATTTTTCATATTGGCCCGCTCGGAACGGGGCTTGTCATGAAAACGATCAACAACAGTATGCTTCAGTGCTATTTCACCGGGCTGGACGACATGATGCCATTGGCCAGGCGCGCGGGAATTTCGCTTGAAACAGCGATCAGCATATTGTCAGGGGGACCGGCGGGGGTGCCGATGATTGCCGACAGGATTCCCAAAATTCTGGGCCATGACAAAACGGTGGGGTTCGCCATTTCAGCCGCCCATAAGGACAATGATGTGTTTCAAAGGATCGCACAGGCTTATGGCCTTACCTCAAACATGCTGGCACAGGCCCGAGAGCGCCAGAAAGTGGCCCTCGAAGAGGGGCTTGGCGAAAAGGACCCCGCAGCCCTTGTTTCTGCGGCCTACAATCGTGGCTAGACCGCTGTTCGGACCGGGCGCATGAGGCTTTTTGCGCTGGTGGCGCTTGTCATGGTCGCCTTCGCCGCCAATTCGGTCCTGAACCGTATAGGTGTTGCCTTGCAGGGCATGGACCCGATGGGTTTTGCCACGGTGCGAACGGGGGCGGGTGCTGCGATGCTCTGGGGGCTGGTGATGGCGCGGCAGCGGACCCGCCCTGCCGTTTTTTCGGCCAGACGCATGGCCGGGGCGGCGGCATTGGGCGTCTATATGATCGGCTTTTCCTGGGCTTACATCACTTTGGATGCGGGGTTGGGCGCGCTGATCCTCTTTGGCGTGTTGCAGGTTGTCGTCTTTGGCTGGGCCGTGTTCGCGGGGGAGACAATCGCGATCCTGCGCTGGATCGGAACGGCCCTCGCGGTTGCAGGTCTTGCGGCCCTGTTTTGGCCGGGCGGGGCCACGCCGGTGCCGTTCAATGGCGCCATGTCCATGACGGCAGCAGGTGCGGCATGGGCGATCTACACCTTGCTTGGTCGCAGCGAGACCGACCCTTTAGGGGCCACAGCCAGCAACTTTCTGCTTTGCGTTCCGCTGGTGGCGGCGGCCATGATCTGGGTGGGGATTGGCCCGATGCCCATCACCGGGGTCATCACGGCGGTGATCGCGGGAAGCGTTACATCGGGCTTGGGGTACGCGCTTTGGTACCTGGCATTGCCGTCTCTGCCCGCGACCACGGCTGGCATCGCGCAGTTGAGCGTTCCTGTCATTGCCGTGACTGCCGGGGGTGTTTTCCTTGCTGAGCCCCTGACCTTGAAACTGCTTGTTGCTGGGGGCCTGGTCTTGGGCGGCATTGCCATTTCCCTGGCCGCGCGACGTAAGGTTTCTTGATCCAGAGGGGTTTTGCACGCCCCGCGGGGTGCTATCTGTAAGACATGAGACTTCTTTTGGCGTCCCTTTTTGGTACCTTCCTTGCCAGCGCAGCGCCTGCGCAAGAGCCGGAACAAGAATGTGTAGTGATGCTGCATGGCCTGGCCCGGACCGAGATCTCCTTCGCGCCTTTGCAGCTCATATTGGAGGACGAAGGTTATAAGGTGGTCAACCGCGGTTACCCCTCGACCAAGGCGGATATTCAGACTCTTGTTGAAGAAAACCTGACCGAGGATGTCGCCGCCTGCGGTGACCTTCGGGTGAATTTTGTGACCCATTCGATGGGTGGCATTTTGGTGCGCGCGTGGCTGACGAAGTATCGCCCGGAAAAAATGGGGCGGGTCGTGATGCTGGGGCCACCCAACGGCGGCTCGGAACTTGTTGATATCTTCGGCGACTTTGAACCTTTCCAATGGGTCAATGGACCGGCAGGTCTGCAATTGGGCACCGATGAAAGCAGCCTGCCCAATCGGTTGGACGTCGTGCCATATGAAATCGGCATCATTGCCGGAAACCGCACGCTGAACCCGGTCTATTCCGCCCTGATCGAAGGGCCTGACGATGGCAAGGTATCGGTCGCATCAACCCGGCTGGAAGGGATGCAGGACCATATCGTGCTGCCGGTGACACATACATTCATGATGAACAATCCGCTGGTCATCCAGGAGGTTCTGGCCTTTCTGCGCGACGGACGGTTTGATCGCAGCCTGAGCCTGACCGGGATCATTTTCGGCACCGACTGAGGGCAAACCACCACCGTCAGTGCCTGTGATCTGATTTCACGACAGCACAGGAGCCTGATCCATCAGGGCTATGAAGCGGACTTTGTCACCAGATTGACATGGCCCATTTTGCGGCCGGGTTTCACCTCGGCTTTGCCATAGAGATGTATGGCGGCATTGGTGTTTGCCAGCTCGGGCACGCGCTTCATGTCGTCACCGATCAGGTTTTCCATCACCACATCACTGTGCCGCGATCCATCGCCCAACGGCCACCCAGCCACAGCACGAATGTGCTGTTCGAACTGGCAGATGGTGCAACCGTTCTGCGTCCAATGGCCCGAGTTATGCACACGCGGTGCAAATTCATTGACGATCAAACCGTCTGGAGTCACGAACAGTTCCACCCCCATGACACCAACATAATCCAGCGCATTCATAATCCGCGCGGCGATCAGCACGGCGTCTGTGCGCTGGCCCGGTGTCAGTGGGGCGGGCACGGTTGTCCTGCGCAGGATACCGGCCTCATGCAGGTTTTCACCGGGGTCATAACAGGCCACGGCACCATCGGCTGCACGCGCGCCGATGACGGACACTTCGCGGCTGAAATTCACGAACCCCTCAAGGATCGCAGGTGCGCCAGCCATATCGGCCAGCGCATCTCTGGCGTCCTCTGGTCTCATGATCCGCGCCTGCCCCTTGCCGTCATAGCCAAAGCGGCGGGTCTTGAGGATGGCAGGCGTGCCAATCCGGGCCAGCGCCGCGTCCAGACCGGCGGCGTCTGCGATATCTGCAAAAGCGGCGGTTTGCAGTCCAAGGTCCTGCAGGAATGTCTTTTCGCTCAAGCGGTCCTGGCTGATGGCCAGCGCCTGACGCCCCGGATGGATCGGCGCCAGCCTTTCCAGAATATCGAGCGCACTTGTGGGGATGTTTTCAAATTCATAGGTGATGACGTCGACGGATTTGCCAAAGGCCGTCAGGGCCGCTTCATCCTCATAGCTGGCGATGGTCACCTGGTGCACCACGTCACCTGCGGGCGGGTTGGGCCCGGGTTCGAAAATATGCGTTTTCAGACCAAGACGGGCCGCCGCAACGGACAACATGCGTCCCAGCTGGCCACCCCCAAGTATCCCGATTGTCGCACCCACGGGCAGCGGATCAGTCATTGCCCGGCTCTTCCGGGATCGAGGCGGTCAGATCGCGGCGCCACTGGTCCAGACGCGCGGCAAGGCCTGCATCCTGCAAGGCAAGGATCCCCGCGGCCAACAACCCGGCGTTCTTGGCACCAGCCGCGCCGATCGCCATCGTGGCCACAGGATAACCGCGGGGCATTTGCAAAATGGAATAAAGGCTATCGACTCCCGAAAGCGCATTGGTTTGCACCGGCACACCGATCACAGGCACCCGTGTCTTGGATGCCATCATGCCGGGCAGATGTGCCGCACCGCCTGCGCCAGCGATAATCACCTGCAAGCCGCGGTCCACGGCGGTTTTGCCATACTCCCAAAGCCTGTCCGGCGTCCGGTGAGCAGAGACGATCTTGGCCTCATAGGGAACGCCCAATGCGTCCAGCACATCGGCGGCCTCTTGCATTGTAGGCCAATCCGACTGGCTGCCCATAATGATACCGACAAGGGGTTTGGTCATGATCCTGTCCCACCTTCAAAACGAAGCGGCACTATAGCCAAGCGGGGCTGCACGGCAATGCTATCAAGCAATAATATCAGGGAAAATGCGATCCTCGAGCTGGGCAATCTGATCTTTCAGCGCCAGCTTTTGTTTCTTGAGCCGCTTGATCGTCAGCATATCGGACGACCCGCGTTCATGCAGCGCCTCAATCGCGGCGTCAAGATCGCGATGCTCGCGGCGCAGCACCTCGAGTTTGACCCGAAGGACTTCACTGTGTTCCATTTTGGCGGATGTGTTCATTGTCAGGTGATCCGGAAGCCTTGCGCTGCGTTCATTCTAATATGTTTCGGCATCAACTACCTAGTACTTCCTCTTGATCAATGCACCTCTGACACCCATATTTCATGCAACGGTCGCCGCATCTGGGGCCACAACCTGACAGTCGCTTAAGAAGAAGGACCTGTCGTATGACAAAACTGGCTTTGGGAACGCATCCGTTCCTATTGGGGTTTGAGCAGCTGGAACGGCTGGTCGAACGCACCGCAAAGAGCGGGAACGAAGGTTACCCACCTTATAATATCGAGCAGACCTCGGAAAACTCCTATCGGATTACGCTGGCTGTTGCTGGCTTTGCCGAAGGTGATCTTTCGATCACTGTCGAGGATAACGCATTGGTAATCCGCGGCCGCCAGACAGACGACGACGCGGATCGCATTTTCCTGCATCGTGGCATTGCCGCGCGGCAGTTTCAGCGGTCATTCGTGCTGGCCGATGGTGTCGATGTAGGTGAGGCGGTGATGGAAAACGGCCTGCTGCATGTCAATCTGACCCGGGCCGAACCGCAGCGCATTGTCCAGACCATCAACATCAAGAAAGGATAAGCCATGGACGCGAAATTCGACCTGACAAAATTCGGGCAAGGGATTGTCTACGTCAAGCCTATCCTGGCCACGGAACTGCCCGAAGACATGCGCGCAGAGGTTGGCGACCTGGAAGAACTGTTTTCAGTGCATAACGCTGATGGCGAACGGCTGGCGTTGGTCGCGAACCGCAAGCTGGCGTTTCATCTTGCCCGCGAAAACAATATGGAACCCGTCACGGTGCATTGATAAAGGCAGGCTGGACCCTGATCCCGCCTATGCCTTGATCAACCCCATGCTTTCCAGTTTCAAGATCACCTGATGGGCGCAATTATCAACCGGGATGCTTTCGGTTTCCAAACGCAATTCCGGGCTCTCTGGTTCATCATAGGGGTCTGAAATCCCGGTGAATTCCTTAATCTTGCCTGCACGCGCCAGCTTATAGAGCCCCTTGCGGTCGCGGCGTTCGCATTCTTCGATGGATGTGGCGACATGCACTTCAACAAATGCGCCGAACTGTTCCACGTCTTCGCGGACGGCACGGCGCGTCGTCGCATAGGGCGCAATCGGGGCGCAGATCGCGATACCGCCGTTCTTGGTGATCTCGGACGCGACATAGCCGATGCGGCGGATGTTGAGATCGCGGTGTTCCTTGCTGAACCCCAGTTCAGACGACAGATTCTTGCGGACAATATCGCCATCCAGCAATGTCACGGGCCGACCGCCCATTTCCATCAGCTTGACCATCAGCGCATTGGCAACCGTTGATTTGCCGGACCCCGAAAAGCCGGTAAAGAACACCGTGAACCCCTGCTCTGCCCGCGGTGGCCGTGTTTTACGCAATTCTTCGACGACAGCGGGGAATGAGAACCATTCAGGGATATCCAGCCCCTCGGACAGGCGGCGGCGCAGTTCCGTACCTGAAATATTCAGGATCGTGACCTCATCTTTATCCTTGATCTCGTCTGCGGGTTCATATTGCGCGCGATCCTGCACAAAAACCATATGCTTGAAGTCAACCATTTCGATGCCCATCTCGTCCTGATGGGCGCGAAACAGGTCCTGCGCATCATAGGGGCCATAGAACTCATCACCGGCAGAATTCTTGCCCGGCCCGGCATGATCGCGCCCGACGATGAAATGGGTACAGCCGTGGTTCTTGCGGATCAGGCCGTGCCAGACGGCTTCGCGCGGACCCGCCATGCGCATGGCAAGGTTCAGCAAGGACATCGATGTGGTCGAGGCCGGGTATTGATCCAGCACAGCTTCATAGCAGCGCACTCGGGTGAAATGATCAATGTCGCCCGGCTTGGTCATGCCGACAACCGGGTGGATCAAAAGGTTCGCCTGCGCCTCTTTTGCAGCGCGGAAGGTCAGTTCCTGATGGGCGCGGTGCAGAGGGTTGCGGGTCTGGAAGGCAACGACCTTGCGCCAGCCCAGTTTACGAAAATAGGCGCGCATTTCGTTTGGTGTGTCACGGCGAGCCCGGAAGTCATAGTGAACCGGTTGTTGGATACCGGTCACCGGACCGCCCAGATAAACCGCCCCGGCGGTGTGATGCAGGTAGTTCACGGCCGGATGGGCAGTGTCATCAGCCCCAAAAACCTGTTCCGCCTCTTGGGCCTTGTTGGGCACCCATCTGTCGGTGAGGGTCATGGTGGCCAAGATCACGCCTTCCTGATCGCGCAGGGCGATATCCTGGCCCAGCTCAACGCTCTCGGCAAAGCCTTCAGATACATCCAGCGTAATCGGCATCGGCCAGAGCGCACCGTCGGCCAGACGCATCGTATCCACAACGCTTTCATAGTCAGCCTGTGACAAAAACCCCTTCAGCGGGTTGAACCCGCCATTCATCAACAGCTCCAGATCGCAAATCTGGCGCGGCGTCAGATCGTGGCTGGTCAGCTCGGCGGCCTCCAGTTTCATCTTCTGCGCGCTCTCGTAAGAGACATAGAGTTCGGGGATCGGGGCCAGATCTTGTGACATTTGCTTCTCAGTCTCAACCGGTGTCAGTTACCAGTGGCATAGACCTGTGGGACAGGGGTTGTCCAGCAGACCGGGGCGAAAAGTCCGGCATCCCCCCAGAGGGCCGGATTGAGAACAAATGTATCTTCTCTGATGGCGAAAAAGGCCGTTTGTCCGGTGCGACCGCCGCGTCAGTGTCGGTGCCCTGCAGCATGCAACGTCTGACCCACTCTCGCAATCAGCGCATTCACTCTGCCGCGGCAACCGCCCCGGCATCTTCCATTTCGGTAAGGAATTTCTCGGAATCCAGGGCAGCCATGCACCCCATTCCCGCAGAGGTCACAGCCTGCCGGTAAACATGGTCCGTCAGGTCACCGGCAGCAAAGACACCGGGTATTTCAGTTTGCGTGGTCCCCGGCGCAACCGTCACGTAGCCACCACTGTGGGTTTCAAGCTGGTCCTTGACGAGTTCGCTGGCAGGGGCATGACCGATGGCGACAAAGACGCCTTTGGCCGGTATGTCCGTGACCTCACCGGTTTGCGTATGTTTGACACGGACGCCTTCGACACCCAGTGGGCTCTCAGCACCGTAGACTTCATCAATCTCATGGAACCAAAGCGTTTCGATCTTGGGGTTATTGAACAGCCGGTTTTGCAGGATCTTCTCGGCGCGCAGTTCGTCGCGGCGATGGACCAGCGTGACCTTGGAGGCAAACTTGGTCAGGAACAGTGCTTCCTCCACAGCTGTATTGCCGCCGCCGACGACAACAATTTCCTGGCCACGATAGAAGAAGCCATCGCAGGTGGCACAGGCGCTGACACCGAACCCCTTGAACTTTTCTTCCGACGGCAATCCCAGCCATTTGGCGCGCGCTCCGGTGCAGAGGATCACCGCGTCTGCCGTATAAACGGCTCCGCTGTCACAAGTGGCCGTGAAGGGGCGGTTCTGAAGATCCAGCGAAGTGACGATATCGCTCACAATCTCACAGCCCGTCGCACGGGCGTGGGCCTCCATTCGGACCATCAAATCAGGACCCTGAACCTCTGTGTCACCGGGCCAGTTCTCGACCTCGGTTGTCGTGGTCAGCTGGCCGCCGGGTTCGATCCCCTGAATAAGGACGGGCTCGAGCATGGCACGTGCCGCATAGACACCGGCGGTATAGCCCGCCGGACCAGATCCGATGATCAGAACTTTGATATGTCGCGTGTCGGTCATGGCAGCCTCATCTGGTTGGTTACCCCCGATATAGCCCTGCAACGGCGATGATAAAAGACCAACATGACCCCTCCCGGATACGTTCTTTTGTTGCGGAATCTTGAAATATTCTTGCGCTGTCAGCTACATCCGCGTAGCATTTGCAAAAATAGCAGGAAGCATCCGATGCCAGGCACCAAGTTAGACGAAATCGACCGGATGATACTGGCAGAGCTTCAGGCAGACGGGCGTATGACCAACGTGGAATTGGCCAAGCGCGTGGGAATCTCTGCGCCGCCTTGCCTGCGCCGGGTCCGGACCCTGGAAGAACAAGGCTTCATCCAGGGCTACCACGCAGACGTCAACGCCCGCGAGCTGGGATTCGAGGTGCAGGTCTTTGCCATGGTGGGACTGGTCAGCCAGGCTGAGGCTGACCTGAGCGCGTTCGAGACGCTCTGTCAGGGCTGGCCTCTGGTGCGCGAGTGTCACATGCTCAATGGCGAGGTGGATTTCATCCTCAAATGTGTGGCCCCTGATCTGCGAACCTTCCAACGGTTCCTGACCGAGGAACTGACCAGCGCCGATAACGTGGCCTCGGTGAAAACCTCGTTGGTGATCCGCGGCGCGAAGGATGAACCAGGTGTGCCATTTGACGTGCTTGAGACACGGTTGGCGCAGGAGGCCTGAACAGCCCGCAAATCAGGCCCGAGGACCCAATTTGTCACATTCTCGCCTTTTCACCGGCCCAAAAATCGCCCTGCTGAGCGGTCATATGTGATTCCGTAACGAAATTGTTGATCAGCATGGTTCGGCAATAAAAGGGGCAGCAAATTGGATTGGCTCATCGATTGGCTTCTTCAGGTTGGTTTTGGCACGCAACTCATTCTTGCGCTGATGGCCAAGTACATTCTCTACTTCTTTTTCAGGAAGGCGTCGGAATTCAGCAAGCATGCCGATCAGAACATGCTGACTTCGATTGCGCTGGCCGCCTTCAACCTTGTAGCAGTGTTCTGGTTCGTCAACGACGCGAACGATTTCTTGCAGCGCCAGTATGATGCTCTTGGTATTCCGACATTGGATCCTGCGATCTGGGACCAGCTCCCGGTCCTCCTTGTTGTTGTGATTGGCATCATCACGAAGGACTTTGCTGATTACTGGAGCCACAGGGCAATGCATACCAAGTGGGGCTGGGCCACGCATGCCGCACATCACTCCGACACGCACGTGAACGCTTTCACCGGATTGCGGGTGCATTTTCTTGAGTCGATCTTAATGACAATCTCTTACGTTTTGCTTCTGACATGGATGCAAATACCGGAAGTTATCCCGATCGTGGCACTTTTCTATGCGGTTCAGGGTATTTACATCCACCTGGATCTGGATTGGGATCATGGGCCGCTCAAATATCTTTTCGCGTCACCCAGGTACCACCGCTGGCATCATGCAGACGTCCCCGAGGCCTACGGAAAAAACCTTGCGAGCGTCATCCCGTTGTTCGATGTGATTTTCGGCACCTATTACAATCCGGGTGTCTGCAAGGAACCGATGGGCGCTCTCAAGACCGGTGTTCCCGACAAGAACCCTTTTCTTCTATACATCTTTCCCTTTCTGGATTGGGGGCGGCTGTTGAGGGCGGAATGGGACAAACACACTCTAGATCACGACGCGGCGCAGCGCAAATCACAGGTTGACTGAGGAACTGACCGGCGCAGGCTGTGTGGCTTCTGCGAAATCCTTATGGCGATCCGCGGCGCGAAGGATGAACCAGGTGTGCCATTTGACGTGCTTGAGGCACGGTTGGCGCAGGAGGCCTAGGCGGACAGGAGATTCATGTCTAGGCTGGCGCCTATCGAGGCGAAGGGCAATCCTTGTCGGATAAGGTGACGTTATGGCAATCTATTCCTTCTTTGTATTTGCGGAGTCGAATTTTTCCGTGACCGGCACACGTGTTGTTGATGGTATGACCGTGAACAAGACGCTTGACGGATTGGACCAGGGGGATGGCAGCCATCTGGTTGGCGAAACGCTGACATTCAACACCACAAACGCCACCGAAGTCGTTGTGGATGACGTGGGTGGCGAAACGAATTTTGCAGACAATGATGGCGGACAACGCCTTGATGCTGATGTTACGCTTGATGGGACCACCTTTTCTGCCGGGACACGAATTGAAGCCGAATATTTGATCGTGCTGCGTGATCCGGACGGGAATGAATATACCGCGATCGCTGTCAATATAGTGGACAGTAGCCCCAGCTACGCAACAATCGAGGCGCTCGCCTTTGTTGACGGCGTGCCGCCAACAAATGTCCCGTTGGAGATCATCAGCGCATCCGAAGGGCCTTCCAACGGCGGGCCAAACGCCATCGACGAAAGCCAGATTGTGCCTTGCTTGTGCAAGGGGACACTGATTGAGACAGATCAGGGCCGACGACCGGTAGAGACGCTCAGGGCTGGCGACCGTATCCTTTGCGCGGATGGGTCGTTTGGAACCCTGAGGCGCATCTTCGAGGTTTCGCTGACGCAGGACGATCTGAAACGTGACACACGCCTGTTTCCCGTGCGTATCCTGGCCGGTGCGTTGGGCAAGGGGTTGCCGGATCGCGATCTTTTGGTCTCGCGGCAACACCGGATGCTGATGTCATCCAATATCTCCGAGCGCATGTTCGATGTGCGCGATGTCTTGATCCCGGCAATCCGGCTGACCGCCTTGCCCGGGATTTACACCGATGACACGGTCAGCGACGTTACTTACTTCCACATTCTGTTTGACCAGCATGAAATCATCTTTGCCGAAGGCGCCCCGACCGAAAGCCTGTTCACTGGCCCGGAGGCGCTCAAGGCAATTTCACCCGACGCTCGACGGGAAATTCTTTCTCTGTTTCCAGAGTTGGCGGATGTGTCTTATGCCCCGGAACCTGCGCGGTTCATACCGCCTGGGCGGCGGCAAAGGCAGGCTGTTGCGCGGCACTGCAAGAATCGAAAGCCAATTCTCATGTGATTGGCCTTCGGCCATTTCCGGCGCGGATCGATCTGCAGGCGCCCCAATCGAAAAGGGCGCCTGCTTTCGCAGACGCCCTTCCCTTCACTGACCCCCGGATCTTTGCGCGAACAGACGATCCGGGGCTTGTGATTTCTATTCGCCACCGCCCAGTTGATGAACATAGGCAGTAACGGCCTTGATCTCGGCGTCCGACAGGCGTTCACCCCAGGCGGGCATCACACCAAAGCGGGCAAAACGCACGGTTTCTTCCAGCGATTCCGGGTCGCCACCATAGAGCCAGATGGCATCTGACAGGTTTGGCGCACCCAGACCGCGGTTGCCCTCTCCGTTGTCGCCGTGACAGGCCGCGCAGCTGTTGAGGTAAAGCTCCTCACCGTCCCCAGCCAAGGCAGAGTCAAACTCCTGCCCCGAGATCTGCCGAACATATTGCACCACCTGATCTATTTCGTCATTGCTGAAAATGTCGTCAAATGCGGTCATCTCGGAATAGCGGGCATCCCAGTCCTCTTCGTTCCGAATACCGTGGCGGATGGTGTATTCGATGCTTTCAAAGTCACCCCCCCACAGCCAATCGTCATCAAGAAGGTTCGGGTAACCATCAGCACCGGCGGCACCAGAGCCGTGACACTGGGCGCACCCGGTGCGGAAGACCGACGCGCCAGCCGAGATTGCATAGCGCAGCAGCTCGGGATCTTCACTGAGCAAATTCAGGTCAACCGCAGCCAATTGCGCCGAAATTTCAGCATTGGCTTCTTCGAACCGGGCAATGTCCTCGGCCACCTCGCCTCGGGTCGAATAGCCCAGCAGGCCGGATGTGGCCCCGCTGATCATCGGCCAGGCCGGATAGGCGATCGTATACCCGATCCCCCAAATGATCGTCAGGTAGAAGGTCCACAACCACCACCGCGGCAACGGATTGTTCAATTCCTTGATGCCGTCCCAGGTATGACCGGTGGTGTCGGTGCCTGTGACCTCATCGATCTCTTTTTCAGTATCGTTGCTCATGATTGCCGCTCCTCTGTCTTGGATGCGTCGGGGCTGTCCTCGTTACGAAAGGGGATCTGGCTTGTTTCTTCGTGGATCCTGCGACTTCCGGGGCGAAACGCGAAGGCGATGACACCCAGAAAGAAAAGGAACATCGCCAAAAGAAACCAGCTATCGGCGAATTCGCGAAGCAGTGAATAGGTATCCATATGTCATGCCCTCCTTAACGGCTTGCATCGGGGGTGAAGGTCGAAAAATCGACCGTTGTGCCCAGCATTTGCAGATAGGCGATCAAGGCATCCATTTCGGACACGCCCGGTTCCCCATCAAAGTTGCGGATTTGTGCGCCCGGATACCGCTCAAGCAGTTCGTCATAGGAATCTGTCGTTGGATCAGCCTGCGCCAGGACGTCAGAGGCCGCGACTTCGACCATTTCCTCGGTATAGGGCACACCGACAAAGCGGTGTGTCGCCACCAGATCGGCGGTGTATTCAGCGTTGACCTGGGTATCGAGCAGATAGGCATAACCCGGCATGATCGATTCCGGCACAACCGACTGCGGCGCGATCAGGTGATCCAACTGCCAGGCATCCGAATATTTGCCGCCGACACGGGCTAGGTCTGGCCCGGTCCGCTTGGAGCCCCATTGGAACGGACGGTCGTACATCGATTCCGCCGCCAGCGAGTAGTAGCCATAGCGTTCGACCTCATCGCGCAACGGCCGGATCATCTGGCTGTGGCACACATAGCAGCCTTCACGAATGTAGACATCGCGCCCTGCCAGTTCGAGCGGGGAATAGGGTCGTACCCCCTCTACCTCTTCGATTGTGTTTTCGAGGTAGAAAAGGGGTACGATTTCCACGATCCCGCCCACCGTCACCACCAGCAGGGAGGAAACGAGTAGCAACGTTGGGCTGCGCTCCAGGATCGCGTGTTTTGCAAGGAAGCCTTTGGCCGGTGCATCTTTTGGTGTATCAGACATTTCTCAGCCCTCCTTATTCTGCCGGCACGCCAACCGCTGCGGTCACTTTCGCGCCGCCTCGGATGGTCATGTACATGTTCCACACCATGATCAGCCCACCAGAGAGGTAGAGAACCCCACCCAGCGCACGGACCACATACATCGGGAACTTCGCGGAAACCGTGTCAGCAAAGCTGTTCACCAGGAACCCGTTTGCATCAACTTCACGCCACATCAGGCCTTCCATGATGCCTGTGACCCACATCGAGGCCGCGTAAAGAACGATACCGATCGTGGCCAACCAGAAGTGCCAGTTGATGGCGGACATGGAATACATCTGCGCCCGGCCCCACAGTCTTGGTGTGAGGAAATAGAGGGCGGCAAATGTAATCATCCCGTTCCAGCCCAGCGCACCAGAATGCACGTGACCGATGGTCCAGTCTGTGTAGTGTGACAGGCTGTTGACCGCACGGATCGACATCATCGGGCCTTCGAAAGTGGACATCCCGTAGAAGGCAAGGCTGATGACCATCATCCGGATGATCGGATCGGTGCGCAACTTGTCCCAGGCGCCTTGCAGCGTCATCAGCCCGTTAATCATACCGCCCCAGCTTGGCATCCACAGGATGATCGAAAAGACCATGCCCAGGGTCGAGGCCCAGTCAGGCAGCGCGGTGTAATGCAAATGGTGCGGACCCGCCCAGATATAAAGAAAGATCAGCGCCCAGAAGTGGATAATGGACAGTTTATAGGAGAACACCGGGCGACCGGCCTGCTTGGGCACGAAATAGTACATCATGCCAAGAAAGCCCGCCGTCAGGAAGAAGCCCACCGCGTTGTGCCCGTACCACCATTGCACCATCGCATCCTGCACACCCGCAAAGATCTGCACAGATTTGCTGCCCCAGATGCTGACGGGGATGCTGATGTTGTTGACGATATGCAGCATTGCGACAGTGATGATAAAGCTCAGCAGGAACCAGTTGGCGACATAGATGTGCTTTTCGGTTCGCCGGAAGATCGTTCCAAGGTAAACCGCCAGGAAGGCGACCCAAACCACTGTCAGCCAAAGGTCAACATACCATTCAGGTTCGGCATATTCTTTCGATTGCGTTGCGCCAAGCAGATACCCGGTGGCGGCCAGCACGATAAAGAGATTGTATCCCCAGAAAACAAACCAGGCCAGGTTACCGCCCCAAAGACGTGCGCCACAGGTGCGTTGCACGATATAGAATGACGACATGATGAGGGCATTGCCCCCAAACGCAAAAATCACCGCACTCGTATGCAAGGGGCGAAGCCGACCGAAATTGCCGTAAGGTTGGAGAACTTCAAAATTCAACGCCGGGAATGCCAGTTGAAAGGCGATCACAACGCCGACCAAAAATCCGACAACACCCCAGAACCCTGTGGCGATCACGCCCGCGCGGACGACATCATCCATGTAGCCTTCCGGTGTTGCATTGACTGGCGCTTCCATGTTGCGCAAGACACGCACAAACATGAATGCGGACACTGCCATGATAATGATGGCGTGGACGATATACGCGACATCGCGCCCCCAGTTGGCAGCGAGCGCCGCAAAGAGCGTGACGCCCCCCAAAGCGATCAGCTTGATATAATTCCCCATGCGAATTCCCCTTTTTTGGTCGGTTCAAGAATGGGCCCGACAGCCGTGTAGTATTCTCGCTTATGGAATCTGCACCCAGAGAGGTCTTTGATGTGGATCAATGGCGCGCTTGATATGGATCAAGGCGCGCCATTCCTGCGCGCGGCAATCTAAATCCAAGTAGCGGTTTTGCGCGAACGATCGCTCCCAAACGTGAGACCGATATGGGGAAGGCCGAGCCAATGTCATACAAGATCATTGCGACGATCTTGACGGATACAGACCAGTCCACCGAAGGGTTGGATGCAGCGATTTCGCTGGCGGACCGGATGGACGCGCATCTTGACGTCTATATCGTGACGATCAGCCATACAGAAACCATCAGCTACTATATGGGTGCCGAGGCGCTGATGATTGCCGAACAAACCCGTGGCGCCATGGAACAACGCGACAAGATCAAGACCTGGCTCAAGGATCGCATGCATGGTGAAATGGTGCGCTGGTCGATGCAGGCCGCAACAGTTCAGGGACCTGCCCTGACCGATTATCTGGCGCGCAAGCTGCGCTTCTCTGATCTGGTGGTTCTTCCCAGACCTTATCAGGACAACCCAGAGGCCGCGACGCTGGTTGAATCATGTCTTTTCGCAGCTGAGCGTCCGGTCTTGATGATCCCCAAGGGCTGCAAGGCACCTGATGCAGGTGGCCATGTGCTGATGGGATGGAATGACGGCGCCGAGGCGCTGGCCGCAGCGCGCGCGGCCTTGCCGCTTTTGCAGCAGGCCGAAGTTGCCGACATCTGCATCATCGACCCGCCTGCGCATGCCGCAGACCGGTCCGATCCGGGCGGGGCCATGGCCCAGTATCTGATGCGGCACGGCACGAAATCAGAGGTCGCCGTTCTGGCCCGGACAGAATTGAATGTCGGTGACATCCTGTTGCGCCGCGCGGGTGAAGTCGGCGCACAATTGATCGTCAGCGGGGCCTATGGCCATTCCCGCCTGCGCGAAGCGGTCTTCGGGGGGGCGACGCGCAGCTTGCTGGAAATGGCAGACAGGCCGATCCTGATGTCGCGTTGATGGTTTTGGCACTCAGCCAATTTGCTAACGAGCAATAACCTCAACCCGCCGATTCAACGCCCTACCCGAGGCCGTCGTATTTGTGGCAACTGGCGCAAGAAACCCGGCACCTGCATGGCTCATCCGGTCTGCCGCAATGCCATATTCGGAGACCAGCGCATTGCGCACAGCCGCGGCCCGGCGGTTTGACAGACCCAGATTATATTCCAACGATCCCTGATTGTCGGTGTGCCCCACGATGACGACATCTAAATCAGCATTGCTTGACAGGAAGGTCGCAATCTCTTGCATGGTCGGGGCGCTATCGGGACGGATCGTTGCCTCGTCGGTGTCAAACAAAATACCGTAAAGAGCGACACGCCCCTTTTCCAACACGTCTGCTTGCATTGCTGCTGCATCGACCATCTTGAAGGTCATGGCCTCCGCCTCAACCACTGTGACCTGAACGCGAACCTGGCTATCATTATCGACACTGAAAATAATCGCGGCATATACCTCGCCATCTTCGGTTGTCGTAGTGGCACCCAAATAGCGATAATTGAAGGGATCAATGATCATGCGCGGTAATGGGAATTGTTCGATCGCGTAGGCAAGCGCGGTTCCACCGCATTCCCGGTCAGCGCATTGAAAAACTTTCTCAAACCCGGCATCAGCCAGCGCCATCTCATAATTTCGTTCGACCTCGGCAAGCGACGCCGTAGGCGGCAGGACATAGGCGATACTGGTCTTTGCCCCTTCGATTGGGTCGAAGCTGTCGCTTTCCGAACTTGTCATTGCCGCTTTGGGAAACTGGTATTCATCAAAACCGCGGGTGTCGTAGGCAGTTATCCGAGCCCCCTCAAAGCGACCGATCAGTGGGTGGTCGGTGGCGCCATCAACATCCTGAGCGAAAGTTGAGGATGCCAAGAATGACGCGGCAATCAATGCAAAATATCTAACGCTCATGAAAAGAGCCTCGCAGTTCGGGATCGCGAATCGCCGCAAGAATAGCACAGAAACAAATTTCAATGTTCAGGCTATGCAATTAGAGGTCTTCACCTGTCTCTGCCTTCAGCGCCTCAAGGTCAGGCACGCGAATATCGCGGCGCTCATCAAAGGCAATCAGCCCGTCCTTCTTGAGCGCAGACATCTGGCGGCTCACGGTTTCAATTGTCAGCCCAAGGTAATTTGCCATCGTCTCGCGGGTGATGGGCAAGGTAAAGGTCGCCTCCGCTGCCTCACCTGGTTGGAGCGAGGCCATACGCACAGCAATCATATGCAAAAGTGAGGCAATCTTTTCGCGCGCGGTCTTGCGCCCGAGGACCAGCATCCATTCGCGCGCGGCGTCCAATTCATCAAGCGTCATCTCCAGCAGGCGCTGACCGACATGCGGGGTGTCCTTGATGATCTTCTCGAATGGTTTGCGCCTGAAACAGCACAGCATCACATCAGTTTCGGCGACCACATTGCAATCAATGGTTTCGCGATTTGGACGCCCCATGAAATCACTGGGCAAAAGCAGGCCAACCATCTGCACCCGACCATCCGGCAATGTGCGCGTCAGACTGGCCACACCAGACACGACAGATCCCACGAACTCCAGCGGATCATCCGCAAAAAAAATGGTCTGCCCGGCAGAATAGGTCCGGTAGTATTTGATTTCTTCCAACTCATCCAGCTCGCTTGGTTCGCACTGCGAACACACGGCGTTATACCGGATAGGACAATCTGAACATGAACGTGTATCTGGGACGACAAGCGTCATGGAATGAATCCCTGGAATTTTGACTGCGGATATTATGACGCAGCTTAAACAAAATCACCAACTGGTAATTCTGCAGTCGTCAGCTGTCCAGAGGCCGCGACAGTTTTTCTTGACTCGCACCGCATCTCTAAACGCATACTGGATTTAATTGTAAGACATTTCGTACCGCGTTTTTTGGTACCCCGGCCCGCGCGGCCCAATAAGCCAGAACTGGCAATTTTTTTAACCCGGGAGGACAAATAATGAACCTGAGACCTGATCCGACATTTTACCCCACCGCCAAAATCGCGATGGAGGCTCCTGCCGAAAAGGTGGCCTTCACCCTGATGCTCAGCCCCGATGGCAGCCAGCCTGATGGCCTTGCCGTGGTGGATGTTGACCCGACGTCTGACACCTACGGTCAGATCGTGCACAGCCTGTTCATGCCAAACAAGGGTGATGAGTTTCACCACTTTGGCTGGAACGCCTGTTCCTCTGCCCTTTCACCCCTCACCGGTCACGCCTTTCTGGAACGCCGCTATCTGATTATTCCCGGCATCCGCTCCAGCCGCATCTACATCATTGATGTCAAAGACCCGCTGAAGGCCAAAATCCACAAGACCATCGAACCCGAAGAACTGTTTGAAAAAACAGGCTATTCCCGCCCTCATACGATCCACTGCGGTCCCGAAGGCATCTATGTCTCGACCCTTGGTGGCGGCGGTGAAGATGGCACTGACGGCCCTCCGGGTATCTTCATCATGGATTGCGAGACGTTCGAAATACTTGGCCGCTACGAGATGGACCGCGGCGTTCAGGACAAGCACTATGATTTCTGGTGGAACCTGCCGCGCGACTACATGGTCAGTTCCGAATGGGGACTGCCGCCGCAGTTCGAAAATGGCATCGTGCCAGAGGACCTGCTGTCCAACAAATACGGCCACACCATCCATTTCTGGGACCTGCGCGCGCGCAAGAACATCCAGAGCATTGATCTGGGTGAAAATCATCAGATGGCCTTGGAAATCCGCCCTGCCCATGATCCGGCCAAGGAATATGGGTTCTGTGGGGTCGTGGTCGATACCACCAACCTGCAAGGCGCGATCTTTACCTGGTGGCGCAATGAGGACGGCACGTTCGAGGCCAAGAAGACGATCACCATTGATCCGGTGCCAGCCGATGCGGACGATCTGCCAGAACTGCTGAAAGGTTTTGGCGCGTGTCCCCCATTGGTCACCGATATCGACCTCAGCCTTGATGACCGATTCCTTTATGTGGCCTGCTGGGGCTTGGGCGAGATGCATCAATATGATGTGTCTGACCCGATGAGCCCAAAACTGGCGGGCAAGGTTGATCTTGGCGGCATCGTCAAAAAGACTAAGCACCCCAATGGCAAAGACTTTGGCTATGGCCCGCAGATGGTCGAGATTAGTCGCGATGGCAAACGTGTCTATTGGACCAACTCGCTCTACTCCACTTGGGATGATCAGTTCTATCCCGGTGAGCGGGGTGCCGCGATGGTCATGGCCGACGTCGGTGCCGACGGTGGGCTGACGCTGAACAAGGACTTCTGGGTCGATTTCCCCAAAGGCTATCGTAGCCACCAGATCAGGCTGGAAGGCGGGGATTGTTCAACAGATAGCTTCTGCTACCCAAGCGTATGATCAGGGTACTGCACGTCCCGGGCTTGACCCGGGACCTCTTGCGGTGCGCCCAGAGTTACAGGTCCCGGGTCAAGCCCGGGACGGCGCGCCGTGATTGAAATCTCGGCGGCAACAGCCCTTTGGTGGGCCGTCATCGGTTCTGGACTTTATCACGGGTTGAACCCCGGCATGGGGTGGCCTTTGGCCGTCTCAGCCGCCTTGATGGAGCGTAAGACATCAGCACTACCCGGCGCGCTTGTGGCGCTGGCGGGCGGGCATTTCTGGCGATGTGCGTGATCCTGCTGCCGTTCTCGCTGATGGTCACGCTTGTTGACTGGCAGAGCTACATTCGGATCGGGGCCGGGCTCCTAGTGATCGCGCTTGGGGTTTATCTGCTGATCAGCCGCAAACACCCCAGGTTTCTGGCGCGTGTCCCGCCGTCGCGTCTGGCGCTCTGGTCTTTCCTGGCCGCGATGGCGCATGGCGCAGGGCTGATGCTTGTGCCCATTTTTCTGGGTATCTCGGCCTCCGAAAGCCTGGAGGCCGGGCATCGCGCCGCAGAAAACATGATGGTCGGTAATGTGGCCATGGCATTTATCGTGGCTGCTGTTCATACCGCTGCAATGACGCTTGCGGGCGGGGCCCTGGCTGCGGGAATGTATTTCTGGCTGGGGCTGAAGTTTCTCTCGCGCACATGGTTCAACCTTGATGTGGTCTGGGCGCTTAGCCTTATCCTGGTTGGCGGGATCGGTGTGTTGAGTGCATCGCACACAACAACAATCTAGCGCCCTGCAATGGCCGCCAGCTCTGATGCCGCTTCCCGCAACCTGCCAAGATGCGCTTCCAGATCAGACAGGCAGCGCCGCTGTGCGGGTGCGTGGATCGACACAGTTGACAACAGCCGCCCCCGACCATCATGGATGGGCACCGCTATGGCGGTCATACCGTCCATGAATTCTTCGTCATCAGTGGCATAGCCACGATCCCGCGTCACCTTTAATGCCTCACGCAGTACCTCTGGATCGGTCATGGTGTGTTCGGTGTGTTTTTCCATCCGATGGTTGTTCAAAAAGCGCTCAAAATAGTCAGTCCGCAAAGAGGACAGATACATCTTGCCGCTGGCCGTGCAATGGAATGGCACCTGCGTCCCGATCGGCAGCTGAATGCGCAAGGGCCAATGGGTTTCAACCCGGTCAAGATAAAACATGCCTTCGCGTTCCGGGATCGCCAGATTGCAGGTTTCGCCGACCGCCACCGCCAGTGATTTCAGCACCGCCAGGCGCACCGTCCTGATCCGCTCTGACGAAAGCGTGTCGATGGACAGCAGGCGCATCCGGCGACCGGGACTATAGGACCGGCCATCAATGTCGCGCTGTAGGAACCCTTCGGCCTCTGCCGTGGCAAAAAGCCGATGGATAGTTGGCTTTGGCAGCCTGAGCACGTCATTCACCACCGAAGGCGTGACAGGAACACCGGCCTTCGCGACTTCCTCCAGCAGCAGCAATAGCCGCAGATTTGTCGGAATTTGGCCGGTGTTTTCTTCTGTCAACGTGTCAACCATGGCTTTCCTACCTGTCAGGCAAGATCGCCAGGGCAGTTTCCGGAACCAGTGCGACAAAGAACCAGACACTGATCAAGGCAATCAGGTAAGGCACGATATAGCGCAACAATCTGAAGTAAGGAACGCCTGTCACACCTGATGCCACATAAAGGTTCAGACCGTAGGGTGGCGTCACAAATCCGATGGATGCTCCCACAAGGAACACAACCGCAAAGTGGATCGGGTCAATGCCGACTGACGCCGCGATGGGGGCCAGGATCGGCGCCAGAATGATCGTCACTGGCAGGGATTCAAGAATCATGCCGGTCACGAATACAATCGCCATCGATGTGAACAGCACCGCATAATATCCGCCCATGCCGGTCACGAAGTCTCCGATAAAGTCCTTCGCGCCCAAAGACGACATCACCTGCTGCATCGCAACTGACACCGCGATCAGAGGCACCAGAATACCGGTGATCTGCGCCGAACGTGACACGATCGATGGCACCTGCGGCAGGGTGAATCCTTCCACAACGAACATCGAGCCATAGCTCTTTTCCTGAACCGGAAGGTCCGCTGAACTGCCCATCACCTTGTTCAAAGGATAGCAGATCAACCCGACCAGCACACAGAAGCCCACGGTGACGCCCGCAGCCTCGGTCGGCGAGAAGCGACCGGTGTAGATCCCCCAAAGCACCAGACCGATAGCAAAAAAGCCCAGCCAGGCGCCGATCCCCGTCTTGATCATCCGCGAAATCGACAGGCCGATCAGCACGCCCCAGCCATTCACGGTGCAGACGATGAACGCCGCCGTCATCATGCCCAGAACCATCAGCGTGCCAGGAATGATACCCGCCACGAACAGGTCAGAGATCGGCAGGTTCAGCAGGAAGCCGTAAACGATGAAGATGATGGATGGTGGAATGATAATCCCCACCGTACCACCCGCAGCAGCGGTCGCTGCCGAAAAGCGTTCATCATAATTGCCCTTTACCATTTCAGGGTGAAGCATCGACCCGATGGTCGCCGTTGTGGCCGAGTTCGAACCCGAGATCGCCGCGAAAAGACCACAGGCCGCGATCGAGGCCATCGCCAGACCACCGCGCAGCCAGCCCAACACGGAATAGGCAAAATCTGATAATCGCCGGGCGATGCCAGACTGGTTGATGAGGTCCCCTGTCAGAATGAACAGCGGCATCGCGAGCAGGGCAAAGCCCTTGCTGAATACGTTAATCAGCTCGTTGCCCGTATTTGCCAGCGGCAGATCGATGACAAAGCTGATCCCGATCACCCAGTAAAAGATCACCAGCAGAACCGGCGTGCCAAGCATGAAGAAAATCGTCACGCCCAATGAAATCAGTGTAATCCATGTACCGTCAGACATCAGACATCCCCCCCGATAACGGCTTGCTTGATGATCGGCGTGCCGGACCGGTAATTGTTCCAGTCCTCCAGCCAATTGCCGATCACGCGACCGGACATCAGGGTAAAGGCAATGGGTACAGTGATGTAGAACCACCACTTCATCACGTCATCCACCCCGTCCACGAGTTGAAAGTTGTCGGCTGACAAGGCTGTAAACCGCAGGGATGTCGTGATCGCGATCCAGCAAAAGCCGATCCAGAGTACCGCATCCAGGGTGAGCGCCGCCACCTGCCCTGACGGCGGCATGTTCGAGCGAAACTCGCTGAAGCTCAGGTGTGTGCGCAGCTTGACGTTATAGGAACAGGCAAACCACGCCATGACCATAAAGAGGAAGGGCGGCACCGTGGTTGAGCCTGACCACTGGTTTGAAAAGACAAAACGGTCGATCACGCCCCAGAAGATGATGCCCGCAATCACCAGATACATCACAACTGCAATGGTGCGCTCCAGATGCCGTTCCATGAACGGCAGAAATTCATAGAATTTATGCGCCAGAAAGCCGCCCAGCAGCGTAAAGACAAGACTGAACAGCCACATGCCATTGGCGTCAAATGCCTGCCGCATATCCCACGAACTGCCCGAGAAAATGGCAGGAATGACCGCCACCGCTTCAGAGAATATCGACATCTAGGTCTCCCCCCTAATGTGTCCCTTCACTGCATTGTTGCAGCTTTTTTTGTTCAATTGAAAAGGGCCGACCGAACACTTATTCGGCCGGCCCAGATCTTTCGGGTGTGCAGAAGGCCGGTTTAGCCCTTCCACCAACGGCGCGGTTCGACGTTCTCTGGCAAGGTATCGCCAGGGATCGTCCGCACTTCGTCATAGATTTCCTGATAGGTATCCAGACCGCCGGACCAGCCGTTCAGACGCTCGCGCCACTGCTCCCACAACTGGGGCTGGAACTCTGGCGAACACATCTCTTCGGCCTTGCGGATTTCTTCCGCAGACAGGAATGCATTGCGCACGTTGTTCTTCGCAAAGATCGTGTTTGGAAGCTGAGGATCGGACTGACCAACAGTATTGATCAATGCAACCTCATTGGCCGCCTGCACATGTGTCTGCGCCCAATAGGCTGATTCCATCACCGCATCCTGCAGATACCCTTCAAGGCTATCAAAAACAGAGGCAGACATCGCTGTATGCTCTGTTCCGCAGAAGAAGTTCAGGTGTACCGACTGTGATACAACCGGCGCCATATTGGCATAGGCAACCGCAGAGGCCCATGTTTCGGCACCGTCAATCAGGCCCTGCTTGAGACCGTCAAGGGTTTCTTCCCAGGCCACGGGAACCGGGTTCAGGTTCAACGCTTCCATCGCGATGCGACCTAGCTGCGTCCCTGTCACACGGTTCTTTGTACCAGCAAGCTCGTCAATCGAGGTCACTGTTGGCTTGTCTTCAAAGTTCAGACCCAACTGGATACCGCGCAGTTCGGCGTGGCTGAACAGGAACTTCAGGCCGTGACGTTTCTCATAGGGTTCGCGCAGCAATGCCATGGACGCCGGCGAATATAGGAAATGGTACTGATCCGCACGGTTACGGAACATATAGGCATAATCCAGCACGTTCAGATACGGGGCGCCCCCGGCAGAGTTCTGCGTGGACGCCGCATAGATATCAATAATCCCCTGCTGTGTTTTCTCAACGCAGGATGTCTGACCGCAAATCTGGTTATCGCCGATGAATTCGACCCGAATCTCTCCATCGGTACGCGATTCAATGTCCCGTGCAAATTCCAGCGCACCCGCGCGTTCGATCAGCAGGTTGCGGGCGTTAAAGCCGGCGGCACCAAATTTCAGGTTATATTTCGCCGGTTTCGACAGGCGATGCTCATAGGTCGACTCCGCCGCAGACGCGAGGTTGGAAAGGCTCATCGCCCCCCCGAAGGTCCCCGCCGCCATAAGCGTCGAACTCATCCCGTATTGACCTGCCACCTTGAACAGATCACGCCGCGAAATACGGCTTAGTTTATCTCCAATCATATCACATCCTCCCATGTTATCGATTATTGAGACTTTTCGTTTCAAAAAAGCCTAGTATAGTCGAGACGATCTGCATAGAGTTTTTTTCACATCATTGGAGAATGAATCAGTGGAAGCCGATTTTATCGTTGTTGGTGCCGGGTCAGCGGGCTGCGTTTTGGCTAACAGACTAAGCGCAAACCCCGCCCATAAAGTCATCCTGCTTGAAGCAGGGGGCAAGGACATCAACCCCTGGATTCATATTCCGGTCGGCTATTTCAAGACGATCCATAACCCAAAGGTGGACTGGTGTTACACGACCGAACCCGATCCGGGGCTGAATGGCCGGTCGATCGAGTGGCCACGTGGCAAGGTTTTGGGGGGGTCATCCTCCCTGAACGGGTTGCTCTATGTCCGTGGCCAGCCGCAGGATTATGATCGCTGGCGGCAGATGGGCAACACTGGCTGGGGCTGGGACGATGTGCTGCCGCTCTTCAAACGGGCCGAGAACAATGAGCGCGGCGCGGACGAATTCCACGGCGACCAGGGACCTCTGAATGTATCCAACATGCGGATACAGCGCCCCATCACCGATGCCTGGGTGGCGGCGGCCCAGGCTGCGGGTTACAAATTCAATCCCGATTACAACGGGGCCGATCAGGAAGGCGTTGGTTTTTTCCAGCTGACCTCGCGCAAGGGGCGCCGTTGCAGCACTGCGGTGGCCTACCTCAACCCGGTCAAATCGCGCGAGAATCTGCAAATCATCACCCATGCCCAGGTCGAAAAGGTCGTCATTGAAGGCAAGCGGGCGACGGGTGTGACCTACACCGACCGCAGCGGGAACCTGCAAACCGTCAAGGCACGCAAGGAAATCGTGCTGTCAGGCGGGGCCATCAACTCACCCCAGATCCTGATGCTGTCCGGGATCGGCGAAGCCGCCCAGCTTTCCCAGAACGGCATTGAAGTTGTGCAGGACCTGCAAGGGGTCGGCAAGAACATGCAGGACCACCTGCAGGCACGCCTTGTCTATAAATGCAACGAACCCACACTGAACGATGAGGTCAGTTCGCTGTTCGGACAGGCCAAGATCGGGCTGAAATATCTGATGTTCCGCGCAGGGCCAATGACGATGGCCGCGAGCCTCGCCACAGGTTTTCTCAAGACAAGCGAGGATATGGAAACGCCCGATATCCAGTTCCACGTCCAGCCGCTTTCAGCTGAAAACCCCGGCAAGGGGGCCGACAAATTTTCGGCCTTTACCATGTCGGTTTGCCAGCTCAGGCCCGAAAGCCGGGGCGAAATCAGGTTGCAGGGCAACGGTCCAAAGACATATCCCAAGATCATCCCCAACTACCTGTCCACGCAAACCGATTGCCGGACGGTCGTTGCCGGTGTGAACATCGCCCGCAAGATCGCACGGCACGCGCCTCTGACCTCAAAGATCAGCGAAGAATTCCGGCCAAATGCCGACCTTGATATGGACGACTATGATGCCACGCTGGATTGGGCGCGCAACAACACCGCATCGATCTATCACCCGACGGGGACCTGCAAGATGGGACAGGGAAAAGAGGCCGTTGTAGATGAACGCCTGCGCGTGCATGGGATCGAAGGACTGCGGGTGGCAGATTGTTCGATCATGCCAGAGATCGTGTCGGGCAATACCAATGCACCCGCGATCATGATCGGGGAAAAGGCCTCTGATCTGATCCTGGAGGATACCTAGGACGGGCGCCTCTTCGCGCGCCGCGACCTTCGCTGCGGGCTAGCCTTCCGATTCGTCCGGCTGTGCGTCTTTTCTGTTGATCGAATATCTGCTTGCCGGGCCAAGGAAGGGCTGGATAAGCATCCGGTCAAGCCAAAGACTGCGCCGGTTGCGAAACTGCTCGATCCCAATTGTCATGTCTTCATGCCCCGCAGCAGGCTGCGCCAGATAGGTTCCCAAAAGCCGATCCCACCAGGGGATATTGAAGCCGAAATTGCTATTGGTTTCGGACGGACGGATGGAGTGGTGAACCCGGTGCATATCCGGTGTCACGATGAACAGGCGCAGCACGGCGTCTACCTTGGGGGGAAGCCGGACATTGGAATGGTTGAACAATGAACTGGCGTTCAGCACCACCTCGAAAACCAACACGGCAATCGCTGGCGGCCCCAGTGCCATCACGACGCCAAGCTTGATGACCATGGACAGCAGGATCTCAATCGGGTGAAACCGCAGCCCTGTGGTGACGTCGAACCCAAGATCAGCGTGGTGCATCCGGTGCAGGCGCCACAGCGCCGGCACTGCGTGAAACAGGACATGCTGCAAATAGATTGCCAGGTCGAACACCAGAATGGCGGTGATGAAAACAACCGGCGCCGGCAAGCTGAACTGGTTGAGCAATCCCCAGCCATTGCCCTGGGCAATGACGGCAAGGCCGACAGCCGCCACCGGAAAGGCAACCCGGACAACGAGGGTATCAACGACCACCAAGGCCAGATTATTTGACCAGCGCAGAACCCGCGGAATTTCCACCCGTCTGCGTGGCATCGCGACCTCCCAGATCGCCATGATAATCAACACGCCAAGGAAGAAAGACAGACGGATGACAGGTTCCTGATCCAGAATGCTTTGAGACATTTTCTGCGACCTTTCGGCAGGTTCATCACGGCAGATGGCGGCATGGTACATCTTCGTCCGGCAGGCGCAAGGCCAGCGATTTGCGCCCCAATGTGACACCCCCTTGGACAACTCGGCCCTTGACCCTCCGGGCGGAATCGCAAAAAGTGCGCGCGATGGTTCCCAAGGCGCCGAAAATGCGTATGGGATGAAAAGGGAATACGGTGAGGAAGAGCCAAAGCGCGCCAAATCCGTGACTGCCCCCGCAACTGTGAGCGGCGAGCGACCCCGATGATCACCACTGAGCAACCGCTCGGGAAGGGATCGGGCAAGCGGCGACCCGCAAAGTCAGGAGACCTGCCATCAAAGGGTACAGAGATGTGCCAATTGAAACTCAAACCGGGCGGGGTGTCCGGACGGAGCACATGGTGGTGATGGGCGCTTTTCGCCACACAAACATGCCGTTTCTTACCCCGCATTTGCGCGGAGGGCTGCATGGAACGGACGACACAACACCGGATAACCATCTGCACATCTTGCAGGCACAAGGGAACGGATTGCCGCCCAGGTTATGAACTGATCGACAAGCTGCGCCGCGCGATTGCGGCGGCGGGCGATAGTATCCCGGAGGATTTCACGATCTCCGGCGTTGCCTGCATGGCAGGCTGTGATCGCCCCTGCACGGTTGCCTATCACGGCACCCAGAAAGCCACCTATCTGTTCGGCGATATGACCCCCGAAGATGATATCGACGATCTGGTCGATTTTGCCAGACAATATGCTGTTTTGCACGACGGCTGGTGCGCTTCGGTGGATCGCCCCGGCAAGCTGCGCAGCTCCACATTGGCGCGGGTGCCCGCTGCTATGATCGCGCTTGAAAATAGCAAGGCACTGGTGTCATGAGCAGCGCGCACCTGAGCGTCACAAACGTCAGCTGGCGTCCGCACAGGCGGACAGCCCCGGTGCTGAATGCCACGAGCTTTGAGGTGGAAAAAGGCCATGTGCTTGGCGTTGTCGGCCCCAACGGGGCAGGCAAGTCCACGCTGCTGCGTCTGCTTTATCGCTTTCAGGCACCGACAACCGGGCAGGTCAAAGTCAACGGTGAGGATATCTGGGCGATGCCGGCACGCAGGGCCGCCCGGCATGTCGCCGCTGTCCTGCAAGAACAGGCCGCCGCCTTCGGCCTGAGCGTACACGAGATTATTTCCCTGGGGCGCACGCCGCACCGGCAGGGTTTTGCCAGTGCAGATGCGCGTGACACAACGGTCGTCAGGCACGTTATGGAACTGCTTGACCTTCAGGGTCTGGAACACCGCGATTTCGGCACGCTATCCGGCGGCGAGCGCCAAAGGGTCATGGTTGCCCGCGCGCTTGCCCAGGAGCCGGAAATCCTGATCCTCGATGAGCCGACAAACCACCTCGATATCCGCCACCAGCTCGAAGTGCTGGCGCTGATCCGTCAGCTTGACCTGACCATCGTGGTCTCATTGCATGACCTCAATATTGCGGCCGATATCTGCGACAATATCCTCATGCTCGAAGGCGGGTATCCGCGCGGCTGCGGATCCCCTGATAACCTGCTGACCGAGGCGCTGGTGTCCGACACCTTCCGAGTAGATGCCCGGCGTGAAAAGCTTGCGCCAAGCAATAGCAACCACCTTTCCTTCCACTTGCCAAACTAAAGAAATGTTCCCATGAAACTGACCCTGACAGCCACCGCCCTCACCCTCGCGGCCAATGCGGCCCTGGCCCAAACCACCGTCCAAAGCTGCAACCGCCAGGTGACCTTTGATGCCCCGCCCCAGGCCGCCGTTTCCAACGACATCAACCTGACCGAGATGATGCTGGTGCTTGGCCTGACCGACAGCATGGTTGGCTACACCGGCATAAGGGTCTGGAACGATCTGGACGCGGAAATGCGCGCGGGTGTTGGCGAGCTGCCCGAACTGTCCGTGAATTACCCAACAAAAGAGGTGCTGATAGGCGCCGATGCCGATTTCTTCTTTGCCGGGTGGAACTATGGCCTGCGCGTGGGCGGTGAAGTGACGCCGGAAACGCTCGCCCCGTTTGGCATTGAGGTCTACGAGCTGACAGAAAGCTGCATCCATATTGGCGAAAAAGACGCCGCAGCGATGGACGATATGTACAACGACCTGCGCAATCTTGGTGCGATCTTTGCTGTCGAGGATCGGGCAGAGGCGTTGATTGATGCCTATCAAACCGAGCTCGCTGATTTTCTGGCCAGCCAGACCGCCCTGCCCCAGCCCCCGCGCGTGTTTGTCTATGACAGCGGCGAGGACGTGCCTCTGACCGCCGGGCGCTATGCCATGCCAAACGCGCTCATCGAGGCCGCGGGCGGTGTGAATATTATGGATGATTTTGAAAAAAGCTGGGCCACGGTCGGCTGGGAAGCCGTTGTTGAGCGCAACCCTGAAGTCATCGTGATCATTGACTATGGCGAAGTCACCGCCGCACAAAAGCGCAGCTTCATGATGTCAAACCCGGCCTTCGCAAATCTTGATGCGGTCAAGAACGACCGTTTCGTTGTGCTGGACTACATTGAGGCCACACCGGGGCCGCGCAATATCCGGGCCGTCAAGACGCTCGCTTCGGCCTTTCGCGCGGACTAGCGGATGGACCAGGCCGACAGACAGATCACCACGCTCAGCCCTCACAGGGCGCGGCTGCGGCTAACCTTTGGATTGGGATTCGTGACGTTTTTTCTGTCGCTCTCGGTGGCGGTGAGCATCGGCGCGGTTTCCATTCCACTGCCGACTGTCTGGGGTATCCTTGCCAATAAGATCACCCCCGGCCTGATCTCGTCTGACTGGTCATCCGGACGTGAGGCGATCGTCTGGGATATCCGCTTGCCCCGAGCGATCCTTGCATCTTTTGTGGGCGCGGGGCTGGCCATCGTAGGCGCAAGCCTGCAAGCCGTCACGCGCAACCCGCTTGCTGATCCGCACTTGCTGGGCATTTCGGCTGGTGGCGCCTTCGGGGCGATCCTTGCCCTGCTGCACACCGGGCTTTTCATCGGCCTTCTGACGGTCCCGCTGATGGCATTCCTTGGCGCGCTTGGTGCAACGCTGATCGTGCTGGGTGTTTCCCAATTCGCTGCCGCGACCAGCGCCGACCGGCTGGTGCTGGCAGGCGTCGCGGTTTCCTTTATCGTCATGTCCGGCGCAAACGTTCTGATCTTTCTTGGCGACCCGCGGGCGGTGCAAACAGTGGTGTTCTGGATGCTCGGTGGCCTCGGCCTCGCTCAATGGAGCCAGCTGATCTACCCTCTTGCGATCCTGACGGTTTGCGGAGCCTATCTTTGGGCAAACGCCAGCAACCTCAACGCGATGACCGTGGGCGATGAGACGGCTTCTACCCTTGGCATCCCGGTCGGGCGGTTCCGGCTCACCATTTTTGTCGTCGGTGCCTTGATTACCGGCGTCATGGTCGCCTTTTCAGGGATTATCGGCTTTGTCGGCCTGATGATCCCGCATATCGTCCGGTTGATCGTCGGTGGCGACTACAAGCGTGTCTTGCCCGTCTCAGCGATGTGCGGGGCGATCTTCCTGCTCTGGGCCGATATCTTTGCGCGTACCGTCATGGCGCCCGACGACATCCCCATCGGGATTGTCACCGGGCTGATTGGCGGGGTGTTCTTTGTCTGGCTCCTGCGCCGGAACCCCGGTTAGCCGCATTTGGAATAGCCGCAGGACCCGCAGGTCATGCAGCCTTCGATCATGCGCAAATCATATGATCCGCAAGACGAACACGCCTTGCCGCGTGGCGCGCCATTGATGGCGACGACATCGGCCTGCGGATCAGCCTTGAGGCCCATCCCCTCGCCCGCCAGAAACCCGATCGAGATCATGTGCTTTTCAATCACTCCGCCGATGGCCGCCAGGATCGAAGGCACATATTTGCCCTGCATCCACGCCCCGCCACGCGGGTCAAAGACGGCCTTCAGTTCTTCCACCACGAATGACACATCACCCCCGCGCCGGAACACCGCGCTGATCATGCGTGTCAACGCCACCGTCCAGGCAAAATGCTCCATGTTCTTGGAGTTGATAAAGACCTCGAAAGGCCGCCTGTGCCCGGCAATCACCAGATCATTCACGGTGATATAAATCGCATGCTCGCTGTCGGGCCATTTGAGCTTGTAGGTCGCTCCTTCCAACTCCTGCGGGCGATCCAGCGGTTCGGACATATAGACAACCTCTGCTCCGTCGCCTTCGTCGCGGACCTGATCGGGGACTTCAGATGGTGACGCCTCCTGAGATACCGACAATACCGACCCGGTGACATCATTCGGACGATAGGTGGTGCAGCCCTTACAGCCCTGATCCCAGGCGGCCATATAGACCTCTTTGAAATCATCAAAACTGATATCCTCGGGGCAGTTGATCGTCTTGGAAATAGAGGAATCGATCCACTTCTGTGCCGCCCCCTGCATCCGCACATGGTCGAGAGGGGCCAGCGTTTGCGCATTCACGAAATAGTCGGGAAGCGGTGTGTCACCTTTCAGGTCCCGCCAGAGCTTCACGGCATAATCCACAACTTCCTCTTCGGTCCGCGACCCGTCTTTTTGCAGAACCTTGCGGGTATAGGCATAGGCAAAGACAGGTTCGATCCCGGATGAGACATTGCCCGCATAAAGACTGATTGTCCCGGTTGGCGCAATCGACGTCAAAAGCGCATTTCGTATGCCATTTTGACGAATTGCATCCCGAACATCCTCATCCATGTGCTGCATTGCGCCACTGGCAAGATACTCATCGGCATCAAAAAGCGGAAACGCGCCCTTTTCCTTTGCCAGTTCAACAGACGCCAGATAGGCCGCCCGCGCGATCTGATGCATCCAATCATCGGTTTGCGTTGCTGCCTCCTGCGACCCATAGCGCAGGCCAACCATCAGCAATGCATCGGCCAATCCCGTGACACCCAACCCAATGCGCCGTTTGGCTTGCGCCTCGGCCTGCTGTGCCGCAAGCGGAAAGCGCGACGCATCAACCACATTGTCCATCATCCGCACGGCGGTGCCGACCAGATCGGTCAGCGCGGCCTCGTTCAAGGCGGCGCCATCCTCAAACGGGTCCTTGACCAGTCGTGCCAGATTGATCGAGCCCAGCAGGCAGGCGCCATAGGGTGGCAACGGCTGCTCGCCGCAGGGGTTTGTCGCGGCTATCGTCTCGCAGTAGTTCAGGTTGTTCATCTGGTTGATACGGTCGATGAAAATGACACCGGGTTCGGCATAATCGTATGTCGATTTCATGATCGCATCCCACAACGCGCGGGCCTGCACTGTGCGGTGAACCTGACCGTCGAACACCAGATCCCAGGTGCCATCCGCCTTGATCGCTTCCATGAACGGGTCGGTAATCAGGACCGACATATTGAACATACGCAGTCGGGCCGGATCAGACTTAGCCGTGATAAATTCTTCAACATCTGGGTGATCGCAGCGCATCGTCGCCATCATCGCACCGCGACGCGACCCCGCAGACATGATCGTCCGGCACATCGCGTCCCAGACATCCATGAACGACAGCGGGCCAGAGGCATCAGCCGCGACGCCCTTGACCCCTGCGCCCTTGGGGCGAATGGTCGAGAAATCATAACCGATCCCGCCACCCTGCTGCATCGTCAGTGCTGCCTCTTTGAGCATGTCAAAGATACCGCCCATGCTGTCGGGAATTGTGCCCATCACAAAGCAGTTGAACAGGGTGACAGAGCGGGCCGTTCCCGCGCCCGCCGTGATCCGTCCCGCAGGCAGATATTTGAAATCGACCAGGGCATCGTAGAATTCTGCTTCCCAGGCCTTCGGATCATCCTCGACCTGGGCCAGGGACGCGGCAATCCTGCGCCAGGTATCCTCTACCGTGTCATCGATCGGCGCGCCATCTGCTGCCTTGAAACGGTACTTCATATCCCAGATCTGTTCGGCAATAGGAGCAGAAAACGCGGTCATGGCGGGCAACTTTCATGTTGAACGGTGGCGGGGCAGACTGACATCATAGTCAGGTCGCAGAGATTCGGAAGTTGGTAATTCGGGCGAAGGCCAAGATTACCATATATGGTGGTTTCGATCAATGCAAAAACTACATATAGAAGGTCGAACAGTGCCATTGAAGTCGCAACCCTCTATCTTAGCTTGAGGTGCGCGAGGGGGATTGGCCGGGGGGACAGGAATGCCGAAGACCGTTCACATGCTGAAACTCTCGGTGGGGACCGAAGACGTGGCCGGGTTGAATGCGTGGCAATCAACCCGTCGCGCGCAAACCGATGACGGGCTGCCGCGCCACATCACACGTATGTGGCCCAAGCGGGGCGAAGAAATCTTGAACGGCGGATCAATATTCTGGGTGATCAAAGGGGTGATCCTGTGTCGCCAACCGATCCTGCGCCTTGATGAATACCAGTCGGCCGACGGTATCCGCCGCTGCGCCATTGTCAGCAAGCCCGGCCTGATCCGGGTCGCGGCGACGCCCAAGCGCGCCTTTCAGGGCTGGCGCTATCTCTCTGTTGACGACGCCCCGCCCGACCTGCCTGAGGGGCGGCAAACCGAAGAGGCGCTCCCGCCGGAATTGTCCAGGGCGCTGGCTGCCATTGGTGTACGCTAGGCAGGCCAGACGCCTTGTGCCATGATCGCCGCAGGAGGAACCGCATGACCATTTTTTCCAGTCCCTGGCCCGACGTGCCGCTGCCGGATCTGTCTATCACGCAGCGCGTTTTCGCAGGTCTGACCAACCGGCCAGATGACACGGTTCTGATCGATGGCCTGACCGGGCACAGCCTGATCGCCGCTGACTTCATGGATCAGGTCAGGCGCATGGCGGGCGGATTGGCCGCCGCCGGATTTGGGGCGGGCCGCACCGTTGCGATCATGGCCCCCAACATGCCCGAATACTGTGTCGTCTTTCATGCTGTCGCCTGGGGCGGCGGTACGATCACCACGCTGAACCCAACCTACACCGCAATGGAAATCGCCCACCAACTGACCGACTCGGGGGCAGAGATCCTGATTACCATCCCCGATTTCATGGACACCGCGATGCAGGGCGCAGGCGATCTGCCCATCATCGCCATCGGCAGTGCAGAATATGCCGCCCTCTTTGCCGATCCGATCAACGCGCAGGTTCCTGTCGATCTGGATGATTTCACCGTCGTCCTGCCCTATTCATCCGGCACCACCGGCCTGCCCAAAGGCGTGATGCTGTCCCACCGCAATCTGGTCGCTAATGTCGACCAGACCATCGCAACCTCCAACGTCTACCCCGGCGAGGTCACAGCCGGCTTCCTGCCGTTCTTTCATATCTACGGAATGACGGTTCTGATGAACATTTACCTCGTCGGCGGCGGGGCCGTTGTCACCATGCCCCGGTTTGATCTGCCGTTGTTTTTGCAAATCTGCCAGGATCACAAAGTGCCGCGCATGTGGATCGTGCCACCCGTCGCTCTCGCGCTGGCCAAACATCCGCTGATTGATGACTATGATCTGTCATCAGTGCGCGTGGTCTTTTCCGGCGCCGCCCCCTTGGGGGCGGAACTGTCTGAAGCCGTCGCCAAACGTCTGAACTGCCTCTCCCTGCAAGGCTATGGCATGACCGAACTTGCCCCGGTCTCACACGTGACGCCTGAACATGCGCCGCGCGCTGGCGGGGCCGGGCAGGCCATTCCCAACACCACCTGCCGCATCGTCGATATCAAAAGCGGCGCTGATCTGGGTGCGGGCGAAGAAGGCGAGCTGTGGGTCAAAGGCCCGCAAGTGATGCTGGGGTATTTGAACAATCCGCAAGCCACAGAAGAAACCATATCCTCCGACGGCTGGCTGCGCACCGGTGACATCGGTAAAATTGACGCCGACGGCTATCTGTTCATCACCGACCGGCTGAAGGAACTGATCAAATACAAGGGCTTCCAGGTCGCTCCGGCAGAGCTGGAGGCCACGCTCGTCGCGATGGACGGCATCGCTGACGCCGCCGTGATCGGCAGGCCCGACGAAGAGGCAGGTGAGCTGCACATCGCCTTTGTCGTCACGGCGGAGGATGGCCCGGACACAGCTTCGATCATGGCACATCTGGCTGCGCAACTGGCGCATTACAAGCAAGTGCATGAGGTCCATTTTGTCGATGAAATCCCCAAGTCCGCCTCCGGCAAGATCCTGCGGCGTTTCCTGCGTGACGGGTTGAAAGCCTGATGACGTCAAGATCGTCCCGCGCCGCCCGCAGACTGGCCCAGAAAGGCAACAAATCCGCCGCACTGACGGTGGCGGATTTGGCCAATCGCGTGGACAAAGCAAAGGTGAAGGGCATCAGCAAGGCTCAGGAAGATCGCGGCAAGCGTATCCTCGCCTCCTATCTGCACACCGCGCAATCGCATGGCTTGCCCACCAGGGATGTCGTCACCGAAATGGCCAGTGGGCAAGCCGCATGGCGGCTGGGCGCTGCTCTGCGCGACGAAATCCTGAAATCGCCACCCCAGGCCGTCACCAATGCCGCCTGCCACCAGGGCTGCGCTTTCTGTTGTATCCTGCCGGGTGGCGAAGGCGGGGTCATCACCGGGTTTGAAGCGGCACGACTGCATGCTGCTGCAACGCAGTTGCAGGGCCAACCGGACGGGCGCGACTGGCACCCCGCAGCCTGCCCGGCGCTTGACCCTGAAACACGCGGTTGCCGCGCCTATGACGCGCGCCCGATGATCTGCCGATCCTTCCTGTCAGTGGACGCAGAGGCCTGCCGCAAGAATGCCGAAGGCGGGGCAGAGCGCGGCGCGGGATTGTTGGGCAGCCACCTTGACTACCTCATCATCCTCGCGCTTTGCCGGCAGGCGCTCAAAGGCATTGCTCAGGTTTCCACCTACAGCATGGCCGCCACCGCGGCGCGGGCCGTTGCCGGAAGCCCGCCAGACGAAAGCCTCTCGGTGGCCCGTCACAAACCGTCCGTGCTCGAAGCTGCCTGCCGCGACGCGATCAAGGCGGCGAAAGCCTAAACGCCCAGCACCATCTGCAAGGCCTTCAGCCTGGCCCGCTGCGCATCTGTCCAATCCTTGCGACGGCCCCGGAACAAGGTCGCCTGTGATGCATGGATCAGCCCGTCATCCAATATTTTCAGCCCATTGGCGCGTAGCGTCTCACCGGTCGATGTGATATCGGCAATCGCCTCGGCGGTTTCATTCTTCACCGTTCCCTCGGTCGCGCCCTGGCTGTCCACCAGTTGATAATCCGCCACGCCCTGCTCGCGCAGAAAATCACGAACCAACCGGTGATATTTTGTCGCTATGCGCATCCGAAACCCATGCGTCCGCCGGAACGCGGCGGCAGCGGCATCCAGATCATCCAGCGTACTGACATCGACCCAGGCCTGCGGCACCGCAATGATCAGATCGGCCCCGCCAAAGCCCATCGGGGCAAGTTCCGCGACGCGGGTATCCCAATTCGCCAGCTTCTCGCGCACAAGGTCAGACCCGGTAACGCCCAGATGAATATGACCCGCCGCCAGTTCACGCGGAATTTCCCCCGCAGAGAGCAACACCAGCTCTACCCCGTCGATCCCGTCAACAGCGCCCGCATATTCCCGATCTGACCCGGATTTGCGCAAGGTCACGCCGCGGGCACCGAACCAGTCAAACGTCTTTTCCATCAATCGGCCCTTGGAGGGCACACCGAGCTTCAACATGCGCGCAACCCCACAGCCAGATCAGGGCGGATCACGCCACCCACCGCAGGCACAGCCCGGCCCTGCCCCAGTTGCGCGGTCAGCGCATCATAACGGCCACCTGTCGCGACAGGTGGTTGGTCGGGGTAATCCTTGGCATAAAACCCAAAGACGAACCCATCATAATATTCAAGTGACGTACGCCCATAGCTGCCTTCAAACTCCAGGCTGGCCACATCGACACCGCGATCCACCATCGCCTCAAGCCGCGCATCCATGCCCGCAACCGCATCGCCAATCGCAGGCATGTCCACTGCGATATCACGCAGCGCACTCAGCACATTGGGGGCGGTTTCCCGCAGGCTCAGAATAGCATCAATCAAAGCGATCTCTTCCGCCGCAATCGGTTCCGCCGCAGCATCGGCCCGCAAAGCGTCAATCCGCGCCGCCACCTCCTTGCGACGACGCAGGCCAATCTCTGGACCGGCCCCTTCAAACGGGTCAGCCGCAGCCAGAAGCGCCGCGCGTGCAGGCGTCACCCGGCCTGATCCATAGCGCTTCATCAGTGAGCGAAACCGACCCGGCCGCCAGATATGACGCAGCAAAGCTGCCTTGCGCGCATCCGTCGTGCGCAGCCCGCGCACCGCCGCCATCAGCACACCAATGTCGCCAGTGGCGGCCCGCACCGGCAGTCCATCCAGCCCTTCGGCGATCGCAGCAAAGACCTCAGCATCGGCGCTTGCGGGGTTCTGGCCGTCAAACACCTCATATCCCACCTGCACATATTCGTTGGCGCGGGTTTCATCCGATTCCTGCTTGCGAAACACCTTTCCCGAATAGGTATAGCGGGCGGGATCAGCGCGGCTTTCCATATGCATCTGCACAACAGGCACGGTGAAATCGGGGCGCAGCACCATTTCACCCTGCAACGGATCAGAGGTCAGATAAGCGCGCGCGCGAATGTCCTCGCCATACAAATCCAGCAGCGTGTCGGCAGATTGCAGCACATCCGCCTTGATCACTCGCGCACCCTTGGCGGCAAAGAGATCACGCAGGCGGCGCGCTTCGGTCAATGTGTCGGGTGAGGTGGGCATCAACCTTGCCCATCCAATATCTCTCGCACCTTCGCAAGCATCTGATCGCGCGGCACTTCGTATTGACTGGGGCGGTCTTTCCATTCTTCCAGCGTCGCGTTCTTGGCTATTTCCGCCCCCAGAATCAGGTCTTTGATCTGCACAATGCCCTTGTCGAATTCATCGCTCCCCGCGATGATGGCGATCGGAGACTGGCGCTTGTCCGCATATTTCAACTGATTGCCAAAGTTCTTGGGGTTGCCCAGATACACCTCGGCCCGGATACCTGCATTGCGCAAGTCAGCAACCATTGTCTGATAGTCTGCCATGCGGTCGCGATCCATGACGGTGACGACCACAGGCCCCTGCGCAGAGGTATCAGTCCGCCCCTTGGCGCGCAGCGCTGCCAGCAGCCGATCCACACCAATCGAAACCCCCGTGGCAGGCACTTCCTGCCCGGTGAAGCGCTTGACCAGATCGTCATAGCGGCCACCACCGGCGACAGAGCCAAAGTTGCGCGGGCGGCCCATCTCATCGGTAATCTCAAAGGTAAGTTCGGCTTCGTAGACCGGGCCGGTGTAGTAGCCGAGGCCACGGACGACGGACGGGTCGATGACGATGCGGTCGGGGCCATAACCCTGAGCCTCTAGAAGGGAGGCAATGGTTTCCAGTTCGGCGACACCAGCTTCTCCGACTGGCGATCCCTTTGTGATCGCTCTGAGAAGGGCAATTTTGTCATCGACCTTCTCTGCGCCGACAAAAGACATGACTTGCTTCTGCTGATCTACAGTCAGCCCCGCACCCTTGGTAAAATCGCCACTCTCGTCCTTGCGTCCCTCGCCCAGCAGCGCTCGCACGCCCTCGACGCCCAGCCGATCCAGCTTGTCGATTGCGCGCAGCACGATCCCGCGTTCGGCTTCCTTGTCGTCCCCGGCAAGCCCAGCAACCTCCATCACGCCATTCAGCACCTTGCGGTTGTTCACCCGGATTACATAATCGCCACGCTCGATCCCCACGGCCTCAAGCGTATCCGACAGCATTGCGCAAATCTCGGCATCCGCCGCCACGGACCCCGACCCCACGGTATCCGCATCACACTGATAAAACTGGCGAAAACGGCCGGGACCGGGTTTTTCATTGCGCCACACCGGCCCCATCGCATAGCGGCGATAGGGGAACGGCAGATCATTGCGATACTGGGCCGCGACGCGCGCCAAAGGGGCGGTCAGGTCATAGCGCAGCGCCAGCCAGTCGCTGTCCTCCTCCCAGGCAAAAACCCCTTCGTTCGGGCGGTCCACATCGGGCAGAAACTTGCCCAGCGCCTCGACCGTTTCGACAGCCGAGGTTTCCAGCGCATCAAACCCATAGCGATGATACACCCCCGCAATCGTATTCAGCATCTCGGCGCGTGCGGTCACATCCGCGCCGAAATAATCCTGAAAACCCTTGGGCGTCTGCGCCTTGGGGCGGGGTTGCTTCTTCGTCTTGGCCATATGCGTGGTCCTGCCGGTCACTTTTTGGTTCCCGCGCCGTTTAACCCGCCAATGTCACAGGAGCAATGCACTGTTATGATGCGAACCCGCTCCCACCTTCATCTTGGCCAAAAAACTCATAACCCAGGACTTGCAAAATGCGCGTCCTGCGCGTTGATAGGGGCCATGACAAATATAACGCACCTGGAAGAACAAATCGCCCATCTCACCCGCACGGTCGAGGATCTGTCGGAAATCGTGGCGCGGCAAGAGACGGAATTGGCGGTCATTCAAAGACGGCTCGCTCTTCTGATGGAACGTGAAGCCGGGCGCGAAATCGAGGCTGGCGGCACAGTCCCTCTTGCGGATCAGCGGCCGCCGCATTGGTAACGGCGCTGAATTCTCAGGTGGACACCAATCCACCTTACATCACGCATCTTCCACCTCGATCACCCCGCCAAGGCTGCGCAACGCCCCCTTGATTTGCGGATTGACCGGGAATTCTTCGCCAAGGTCCAGATCAACCTCCCCCGGCAGGTCATCGTTCATCAAACAAAAGTAAACCGGCCCGCGTGCCGCGCGCACAGACCCGCCTGCGGCGTTGGCCAGGACGCGCGCAACCGAACCGATCACCTCTGGTCCATCGATGAACACCCGCAGCCCCGCCCCACCGGCATCCGCGACGACCACGTCGATGGGCGACACAGAGCGGCCCAGCAGCTTTAGCTGATCGGCCTCCATCGTCGCCTCACAGGTCAGAACAATCTGGCTGCCGGTTTCCAGATAGTCGCGCGATGCCTCCAACGTGTCCGAAAACATCGTCACTTCATATTGCCCCGTCGGATCAGACAATTGCACAAAGGCAAAGCGGTTGCCCCGCGCCGATTTGCGCTCCTGTCGCCCTGAAACCGTGCCGGCCATCTTCACGATTGCCGCACCTTTTTCAGCCCGCGCGATCACATCATCCAGTGTCAGCACCTGCTTGCGTTTCAGTGGCCCCATATAATCATCCAGCGGATGGCCCGACAGGTAGAACCCAATCGCCTTGAACTCCTCTGCCAACCGCTCAGCCGGGAGCCAATCTTCACCGCCCATCAGGCGCGGTTCCGGCAAATCCTCACCTGCGTCGCCAAACAGCGACACCTGATTGGATGACTTCTGATCGTGGATGGCCGCCGAATAGGCCGTCAGCGCATCGAGGCTCATCATCACGCGGCGGCGGTTGGGGTCCAGCACGTCAAACGCCCCGGCGCGTGCCAGCATTTCAAGCGGGCGCTTGCCGATCCGTTTGAGATCGACCCGGCGGGCAAAGTCAAAGAGGTTCACAAATGGTTTGCCCCCGCCCCGGACCTGATCCGGGGCCTCTCCCCCGGCGACCGCTTCGAGGTCCCGGGTCAGGCCCGGGACGGACTCCTCTGCAACGCTATCACGGCCTTCGACGATCAGCTTCATCGCCTCGACGCCCACGTTCTTGAGCGCGCCCAGCCCGTAGACCAGCTTTTGATCCTTCACATCGAAAGTCGCCTGTGACCGGTTCACGCAAGGCGGGACACAGGCAATCCCCAGCCCCTTTTTCACCTCTTGAAAATAGACACCCAGCTTGTCTGTCAGATGAATATCGCAGTTCATCACCCCGGCCATGAACTCAACGGGGTGGTTCGCCTTCAACCACGCCGTCTGATAGCTGACCACCGCATAGGCCGCCGCATGGGATTTGTTGAAGCCGTAGTTGGCAAACTTCTCCAACAGGTCGAAAACCTCGCGCGCCTTTTTCGGCGCTACGCCATTCGCCTTTGCGCCGTCCTCAAACTTCGGACGTTCCTTTGCCATCTCTTCGGCGATCTTCTTACCCATCGCCCGGCGCAGCAGATCGGCCCCACCCAGGCTGTAACCCGCCATGACCTGCGCGATCTCCATCACCTGTTCCTGATAGACGATGATGCCTTGGGTTTCCTTCAGGATATGATCAATCGACGGGTGGATCGATTCCAGTTCCTTCTGCCCGTTCTTCACCTCGCAATAGGTCGGGATGTTTTCCATCGGGCCGGGGCGATAAAGCGCCACCAGAGCCACGATATCTTCGATACAGGTCGGCTTCATGCGCTTGAGCGCATCCATCATGCCGCTGGATTCCACCTGAAATACCGCCGTCGTCTTGGCACTGGAATAAAGCGCATAGGATTTCTCATCATCCAGCGGAATCGCCCCGATGTCGTACTCAAAGCCTTCGGGTGCCTCGTAAAGTTGCGTCCCATCCGCCGCGATATTCAGCGGACGTCCTGCCTTGCGGATCAGCTCAACCGCGTTCTGAATGACGGTCAGGGTCTTCAGTCCGAGAAAGTCAAATTTCACCAGCCCGGCCTGTTCCACCCATTTCATGTTGAACTGGGTTGCAGGCATGTCCGAGCGTGGGTCCTGATAAAGCGGCACCAATTCGTCCAGCGGCCGGTCGCCGATCACGACACCGGCGGCATGGGTCGAGGCATTGCGCAGCAGCCCCTCAACTTGCTGCGCGTAAGTAAGCAGACGGTCCACGACCTCTTCGTTCTTCGCTTCTTCGCGCAAACGCGGCTCATCAGCGAGCGCCTTTTCGATGGAAACGGGCTTGACCCCCTCCACCGGGATCATCTTCGACAGCCGGTCTACCTGCCCGTAGGGCATCTGCAACACTCGGCCCACATCGCGCACCGCCGCCTTGGACAGCAAAGCACCAAAGGTGATGATCTGCCCCACCTTATCGCGCCCGTATTTTTCCTGCACATAGCGGATCACCTCTTCGCGGCGATCCATGCAAAAGTCGATATCGAAATCCGGCATCGATACCCGTTCAGGATTGAGGAAACGTTCAAACAGCAGCGAATAGCGCAGCGGGTCCAGATCGGTGATAAGGAGCGCGTAAGCGACCAAAGAACCGGCACCCGAGCCGCGGCCCGGGCCAACGGGTATCCCGGCATCCTTGGCCCATTTGATAAAATCGGCCACAATCAGGAAATAGCCGGGAAACCCCATCTTTTCGATGATGCCCAGCTCGAAATCGAGACGTTTTTCGTAGTCCCCGACAGGGGCGGCATGCGGGATCACCGCCAAACGGGCTTTCAACCCCTGCTCGGCCTGACGGCGCAATTCAGCGACCTCATCATCGGCAAACCTTGGCAGGATCGGATCGCGTTTATACGCCTTGAACGCACAACGCCGGGCGATTTCGACCGTGTTCTCGATCGCCTCTGGCAGATCGGCGAACAAGGTGGCCATTTCTTGCGGCGACTTCAGATAATGCTGCGGGGTCAGCCTCCGGCGCGGTTCCTGCTGATCGACATAGGCCCCTTCTGCAATGCAGATCAGCGCATCATGCGCCTCGTACAGCGCAGGTTTTGGGAAATACACATCATTGGTCGCCACCAGTGGGAGACCCCTTGCATAGGCCATTTCAACATGGCCCTGCTCTGATAATTGCTCTGCCGGAGGCAGCCCATCACCCGGATGGCGTTGCAGCTCGATATAGAGCCGGTCGGGATAGATCGCAGCCAACCGATCAACAAGGGCCTCGGCCTTTGGGCGCTGCCCCTGCCGCAGCAACCGGCCCAACGGGCCATCAGGGCCACCAGAAAGGCAGATCAGCCCCTCATGATGCTGCGCCAGTTCCTCTGGTGTGACCTGCGGCAATTGCCCGCCGGCATCCAGATAAGCGCATGAATTCAGCTTCATCAGGTTCATGTAGCCCGTCTCGGACTGGGCCAGCAGAATAATCGGTGCAGGGGCTTCGGCGCGTTTGCCGGGCTCGGGCGTCGCGAAGGTCAGGTCAACCTGGCAGCCGATGATCGGCTGCACGCCGGCCTTCGCGGCGCCTTCTGAAAACTCCAGCGCACAAAACATGTTGTTGGTATCGGTCACCGCAACCGCTGGCATGCCCATATCCGCAACCAGTCCGGGCAGCTTCTTGACCGGGATGGCGCCTTCCAGCAGCGAATATTCGGTATGGACACGCAGGTGAATGAATCGGGGATCGGTGGTCATGGTGGCAAGGTAGCGCAAGACCGTCTGGCTGCAAGCGAGCTATTTGTTAGTGATTTGACTAACTGTATTGACAAAGGGGTCGCACGTCCGCAATACTTAGCAACATGACTAACCAACTTGACAGTTTCTTCGGCGCCATGGCCGACCCCACCCGCCGCGCCGTGATTGAACGGCTTGCCTCCGGCCCCGCCAGCGTCAGCGAATTGCACGCGCCACATCAAATGGCGTTGCCGACCTTCATGCGCCACCTCAAGGTCCTTGAAGATACCGGCATCCTGCGCTCCATCAAAAAAGGCCGCGTGCGCACTTGCCATATCGAAGCGGCACCCCTGATCGAAGCGCAAGGCTGGCTCGCCTGGCAGCGCGAAATCTGGGAAGGGCGTCTGGACAGGCTGGACGCATTGGCGCAGCAAATTTCAAATTCAGAAAAGGATTAGACGATGCCTCTGGATACAAAATCATTTGACTTGCACCGCACGTTGCCGCTCTCCGCTGAACGGCTGTGGCATGTGCTGACAGACGCCAAGGAACGCGAGAAATGGAATGGCCCCGATGCCAGCGCACTGCTCGAAACAGACGCCGCCGATCTGCGCGTTGGCGGGTTGGACCGGCATCGCTTTGGCCCTGTCGATGCGCCCGAATTCCTTGTTGATACCCGGTGGTACAATCTGACCATGGCGGAACGTGCGGTGTTTACCGAAACGCTGATTTTTGGGGGTGAAGCGGTCTCGACCAGCCTTGTGACCTATGCGCTCAGCCCGGCTGGGAATGAGACCGCGCTGAGCATAACCGTTGCGGTGTCGTCCTTCTCTGGCGCAGAGGCGTTGGACGAGATTGCGCAGGGTTGGGCTGGTGGCATGGATAATCTGAAAAGCTATGCCGCAAGCCTCGCGCAACCGATTTAGCGGCCTGTTCAAAGATAAGGTGTTTGCTGCCAGAAAATGCAGTATCCGCAGAATTTCCTTGCCAAACGGCCTCAATGCCGTTTTCATGCTTGAAGATCCGAGGCTGGTGTCTACGTCGCATCGACACCTGTACACCCTCGCATTTTTGGTAAGGCGGCGGGTTTTACAAGATGCATGTCACGTTTCTTCTGAACGGGGAAACCGTGCAGGTTGATGCGGACCCGTCGCACACCTTGCTGAACTGGCTGCGCGAAGATGCGGGGCTTTGCGGAACCAAGGAAGGCTGTAACGAAGGCGATTGCGGGGCCTGTACCGTGATGGTGACGGATGAGGGCGGGGCCAAGGCTCTGAATGCCTGCATCCTGTTCCTGCCACAACTGCACGGCAAGGCGGTCCGCACCGTGGAAGGGATCAGCGGCCCCGACGGCGCCCTGCACCCGGTGCAACAGGCCATGATCGATCATCATGGGTCGCAATGCGGGTTTTGCACGCCGGGTTTCGTTGCCTCCATGGCGGCAAGTCACCTGCAAGGGCGCGAGGACCACGATGACGTTCTGGCAGGCAACCTCTGCCGCTGTACCGGCTATGCGCCGATTGTCAGGGCCGCCCAGGCGGCAGCGGATGCCCCAGCCCCGGCGTGGATCAAAGACACGGCCCCCGCAGTTGATGCCCAACCCTATGCGCCCGAAACCCTGGATGAGCTGGCGGACTGGTACGCCGCCAATCCCGACGCAACGCTGGTTGCAGGTGCAACGGATGTCGGGCTTTGGGTGACAAAACTATTGCGTGATCTGCCGCAGATCGCGTTTCTGAACCGATGCAGGGAATTGCGCACAGTCAAGCAGACGGACGAGAGCATTCACATTGGTGCCGCCGTGACCATGACCGACGTTCTGGCCCTGATGCGTGATAATCACCCCTCCTATGCTGAAATGATCCGGCGCTACGGGTCCGAGCAGGTCCGCAACGCAGCGACCATCGGGGGCAATATCGCCAACGGCTCGCCCATTGGTGACAACCCGCCCGCGCTGATCGCCTTGGGGGCCACACTGCACTTGCGGCAGGGCCAAACCCCGCGAGCGATACCGATAGAGGATTTCTTTGTCGCTTACGGCAAGCAAGACCGTGCGCCCGGTGAACTGGTGACCGGGGTGACGCTGCCCCGCCATGCGCCTGCCTTGCGGTGCTATAAGATTTCCAAACGGTTCGATCAGGATATCTCGGCTGTTTGCGGCTGTTTCAATATTTCCGTTAAAGACGGCGTGGTCGGCGACGCGCGGATCGCCTTTGGCGGCATGGCAGGTACGCCGCATCGCGCAGGCAATGTCGAGGCCGCTTTGACAGGACAACCCTGGTCCATCGATACCATCGCAAGGGCTGCGGCGAAGTTCAGCGAAGACTACACACCCATGTCCGACATGCGCGCCAGCGCGGGCTACCGGTTGGAAATCGCGCAAAACCTGCTGCACCGGTATTTTGCGGAGACGACCGGTCAGGCGACCTCTGTGCTGGAAGTGACGCCATGACCGTCGCAAGGCCCCTGCCCCACGACGCCGCCGCCCTGCATGTGACAGGGGCCGCCCGCTATATCGACGACATCCCCACGCCATCAGGCACGTTGCATCTGGCGTTCGGCACCGCCAGGATCGCCTGCGGCACCATCCGCGCGATGAACCTCGCAGAGGTGAAAAGCGCACCCGGAGTGGTCGCCGTCCTGACAGCAGATGATCTGCCTTTTGCCAATGATGTATCCCCTTCGATCCATGATGAGCCGCTCCTGTCCACAGGTGCGGTGCATTATTTCGGACAGCCGCTTTTTCTGGTCGTCGCCAGGTCTCATCTGGCCGCCCGCAAAGCCGCAACACTCGCCGACATCGCCTATGACGAAGTGACACCAATCCTGACCATCGACGATGCCATTGCCGCCAACAGCCGGTTCGAGGACGGACCGCGTATCTGGACCAAGGGCAACGTCGATCTGGCCCTGCAACAGGCCCCGCACCGGGTGCAAGGCAAGATCGAGATGGGCGGGCAGGAACATTTCTACCTCGAAGGCCAGGCCGCCCTCGCTCTGCCTCAAGAGGGTGGGGATATGGTGGTACACAGCTCAACCCAGCACCCCACGGAGATTCAGCACAAGGTTGCGGATGCTTTGGGCCTGCCGATGCACGCCGTCCGCTGCGAGGTCCGCCGCATGGGCGGCGGTTTCGGCGGCAAGGAAAGCCAGGGCAACGCGCTGGCGGTGGGTTGCGCCGTTGCGGCGCGTGCCACAGGACACCCCTGCAAGATGCGCTATGATCGTGATGACGACATGATGATCACGGGCAAGCGCCATGATTTCCGCATCACCTATGACGCAGGCTTTGATGGCGAAGGGCGGCTCACCGGGGTTGATTTCATGCAGATGACCCGCTGCGGCTGGGCGCTGGACCTGTCACTGCCTGTTGCTGACCGCGCGATGCTGCATGCCGATAACGCCTATCACCTGCCTGCGGCCCGGATCACATCGCACCGGCTCAGGACCAACACCCAATCCGCCACCGCATTCCGCGGGTTCGGCGGCCCGCAAGGAGTATTGGGGATCGAGCGGGTGATGGATCATATCGCGGCTGAACTGAGCATTGATCCGGTGCGCGTCCGCCAGCGCAATTATTATGATGCGATGGAAGAAAGCGGTCGGTCTGCCCCCGGCGCTGCGCGCGTTTCTGAACCTAATTCCGGCTCTGAGAAAACGGGAAAAGGGACCCGGTTTTCCGGACCACATTCACCGAAAACTCAGGTGCAGACGACGCCCTATCACATGCTGATCAAGGATTTCATCCTGCATGAGCTGACAGAGGCCCTGCTGGCGTCCTCGGACTATCACGCGCGCCGTGCGGCAATCGCGGAGTGGAACGCACAGCAATCGGTGCTGAAGAAGGGTATCGCTCTCAGCCCGGTCAAGTTTGGCATTTCCTTTACGCTGACACATCTCAATCAGGCCGGTGCATTGGTGCATGTCTATCAGGATGGCTCGGTCCATATGAACCATGGCGGAACCGAGATGGGGCAAGGCCTGTTTCAAAAGCTGGCGCAAGTGGCCGCCGCCCGGTTCGGGATTGATGTCAACGCCGTCAAGATCACCGCGACAGATACAGGCAAAGTGCCAAATACATCAGCCACGGCAGCCTCATCTGGGTCTGATCTGAACGGCATGGCGGTGGCGAATGCCTGCGATATCATTCGCGACCGGATGACCGCCTGTCTGGCAGAGCTGCATCAGACCCAAGCCGAAAAAGTCAGCTTTGAGGATGGGTATGTCGTCGTCGGAGACGCGCGCATGACCTTTGCCGAGGCCGCGCAGACGGCCTATCTCAATCGTGTAAACCTGTCGGCCAACGGGTTTTACAAGACACCTGATCTGGCATGGGACCGCATCAAGGGCGAAGGCACGCCGTTTTTCTATTTTGCCCAGGGTGCCGCCGTCACGGAAGTGGTGATTGACACATTGACCGGCGAAAACCGCATCCTGCGGACCGATATCTTGCATGATGCGGGGGCTTCGCTGAACCCGGCGCTGGATGTAGGCCAGATTGAAGGGGGGTATGTCCAGGGGGCGGGTTGGCTAACCACCGAAGAGCTGATCTGGGACGAGAAGGGGCGCCTGCGCACCCATGCCCCTGCGACCTACAAAATTCCCGCCTGTTCGGATCGGCCCGATATTTTCAACGTCGCACTTTGGGATCAACCCAATCCCGCACAGACGATCTATCGCTCCAAGGCAGTGGGTGAGCCGCCTTTCATGCTAGGCACCTCTGCCTTTCTTGCCTTGTCGGATGCGGTCGCCGCTTGCGGGACGGCTTACCCAGACCTGCATGCCCCCGCCACCGCCGAGCAGGTGTTGCACGCGATCAAACGGGTGCGCGCATGAAGGCGATCCGTATCACCATCACCAAGACCGCCGGGTCCGCACCGCGCGAAGCGGGTACGCAGATGCTGATCTGGAAGGACCGCTCAGAAGGGACCATCGGCGGAGGTGCACTGGAATGGGAAGCCATGGCCGAGGCGCGCCGCATGTTGCAAGACGGGCGCGACCGGCACAGCGCCAGCGTCCCTCTTGGCCCAGGTCTGGGGCAATGCTGCGGCGGGTCTGTCAGCCTGCTCTGGGAAGAGGCAGAGGCGATGACCACCCCCCCCGCGCGCCCGCTCTGGATATACGGTGCCGGTCATGTCGGGCGCGCATTGGTCAATGTGATGGCGCCGCTGCCGGATTTTGACATCACATGGATCGACACTCACAAAAACCGCTTTCCGCAGACCGATGTGACCACGCTGGTCGCCGCAGACCCCACGCGGGTGGTAAAACACGCACCCTTTGATGCCGATCACCTGATATTCACTTACAGCCACGCGGTTGATCTGGGCTTGTGTCATGCCATCCTGAGCCACCGCTTCCAAAGTGCGGGATTGATCGGGTCAGCAACGAAATGGGCGCGCTTCCGGTCCCGACTCGCGGCACTGGGGCATTCGCACGCGCAAATATCGCGCATTGCGTGTCCGATCGGTGATCCGTCACTGGGAAAACACCCCGCAGAGATTGCACTTGGCGTCGCAACTGCCATGATCAGTGCTGAAAGCCGCCAGAAAAAGGATCGCACAGCATGACCGAACCGCTTTTGCGCCTGTCCGGCTTGACCAAAGCCTACCCCGGTGTTGTCGCCAACAAGGACGTGTCTTTTGATATCGGTCCCGGAGAGGTCCATGCGCTTCTGGGCGAAAACGGGGCGGGCAAATCGACCTTGGTGAAAACCATCTATGGGCTGGTCAAACCCGACAGCGGCACCATGATGCTGGATGGGCAGCCTTTTGAACCCGCCGAGCCGCGGGCCGCACGCGCGGCGGGCGTCGCAATGGTGTTCCAGCATTTTTCGCTTTTCGATGCGATGAACGTGGCGGAAAACATCGCGCTGGGCATGGAAAATCCACCACCGCAGGCGCAGATTGCCGCACAGGTCCGCACGGTCTCTGACCAATACGGATTGCCGCTGGACCCGGATCGCATCGTCGGTGATTTGTCAGCGGGCGAGCGGCAGCGGGTCGAGATCATCCGCTGCCTGTTGCAGGACCCCAAACTGCTGATCATGGATGAACCGACATCTGTGCTGACCCCGCAAGAGGTGTCGATCCTGTTTGAGACCCTGCGCCAGCTCAGCGCAGAGGGCACGGCGATCTTGTATATCTCCCACAAGCTCGAAGAAATTCGTGCGCTTTGTGACAACGCCACCGTGCTGCGCCTGGGGCAGGTCGTGGGTGAATGCGATCCGCGCGCGACCTCGGCCCGTGACATGGCAGAGCTGATGGTCGGCACCAAGCTGCATGTGCCTGAAAAGGCTGAAAAACCGGCGGGTGACGTGGTATTGGCACTGAATGACCTCAGCGCCGACGCCCCGCATCAATTCGGCACACCGCTGCGCAACATCCAGCTGGAGGTGCGCAAGGGTGAAGTCCTGGGTATCGGCGGTGTTGCGGGCAATGGTCAGGACGAACTGGTGGCGGCCCTGTCAGGCGAGATGAAGACCAGGAGTGCGATGGTCCGCTACAAAGATCAGGATGTGGGCCACCTTCCGCCCAATGCGCGGCGCAAGATCGGGCTTCTTGCCGCCCCCGAAGAACGGATCGGCCACGCCGCCGCCCCTGACATGAGCCTGACCGAAAACGCGATCCTGACCGCCATGACCCGGAAAAGACTTACTAGCAGGGGTTTCCTGCATTGGGCCAAGGCGCGCCGCTTTGCCGAAGACGTGATCGCGACCTTTGACGTGCGCACGCCGGGGCCGCAAAACATGGCGGGCTCGCTTTCAGGTGGGAACCTGCAAAAATTCGTCATCGGACGAGAGGTCATGCAGGACCCTGACGTGCTGGTGGTGAACCAGCCAACCTGGGGCGTCGATGCCTCTGCCGCCGCCGCAATCCGGCAGGCCTTGCTGGATCTCGCGGCCAAGGGGGCCGCCGTGATCGTCATCAGCCAGGACCTGGACGAATTGATGGAAATATCTGACAGCTTTGCGGCGCTGAACGAAGGGCGGCTCTCGGCGCCCCGCCCTGCCAAGGGGCTGACGGTTGAAGAGATCGGCCTGATGCTGGGTGGCGCACATGATATGGAGGTTGCGCATGTTGATGCATGAGGATGCCTCCGGCGGGAGTTTTTGGACCAAGATGAAGAGAGGAGCTGGCGCATGATCATGCTTGAAAAGCGCCCGCAGCCTTCGCGCGGGTGGACCTATGCGACACCGATCCTGGCGGTTGTCCTGACGATGTTCTTTGGCGGGCTGTTGTTTGCGGCTCTGGGCCAGGACCCGCTGGTGACGATCCGGACGATCTTTCTTGATCCACTGTTTTCGGAATTCGCGTGGTTCTATCGCCCGCAATTGCTGATCAAGGGCGCACCATTGGTGCTGATCGCCATCGGCCTGTCATTCGGGTTTCGGGCAGGCATCTGGAATATCGGGGCCGAAGGACAATATATCATCGGCGCGATCAGCGGCGCAGCAGTTGGGTTAGCGTTCTACCCAATGGAAAGCTTTATCATCTTCCCGCTAATGATCCTGGCGGGTGCCATCGGCGGCCTGCTTTGGGGGATGATCCCCGGCATTTTGCGGGTGCGGTTTGGGACCAATGAAATTCTGGTCTCGCTGATGCTGGTCTATGTTGCCGAGCAACTGCTGGCCTCAATGGCCCTGGGCGCCTTGCGCAACCCCGACGGCATGGGGTTTCCCGGCAGCCGGAACCTGTCGCAATACCCGTCTGCGGCCAACCTCGAGATTATCGCGGGCAGCGGCATGCATTGGGGGGTCGTGACTGCGTTCATCGCGGTGATCGTCGCCTATGTTGCGCTGTCACGGCATATCTTTGGATTTAACGTGCGGCTGTCAGGTCAAAGCCCGCGCGCCGCCCGATTTGCCGGGGTGAACCCCAGTGTTCTTATCCTCATTTGCATGGGGGTATCGGGGGGCCTGGCGGGCCTGGCAGGACTGTTCGAGGTGGCCGGGCCGGCCGGACAGATCAGCATTGATTTCAACGTGGGCTATGGGTTTACCGCGATCATCGTGGCCTTCCTTGGGCGGCTGCACCCGGTGGGCATTCTTTTGGCAGGCGGACTGCTGGCCCTGACCTATATCGGCGGAGAGATTGCCCAATCCAACCTGGGCTTGCCGATTGCCGCGATCCAGATCTTGCAGGGAATGCTTTTGTTCTTTCTGCTCGCCGTTGACGTGTTGACCAATTATCGTATCCGCTTTGGAAAGGCCGCCGCGGCATGACCTCAAGCGCACCCCTTCGCGAAGACTTCATTGACGCCGTGTTTCGGCCCGTCATCGGGTTTTTTGCGGGCACGGCCCTTGGGTATATGGTCCAACTCGCTGGGGTGTCAGGCTGGCCCATCGCGCTTGCCTATACGGCGATCCTCGGTGTGGTGGTGGTCGTCTGGATATGGATGTATGAGCGCCTGCGCCTCATCTCTGACTGGTTTTTGGAAAAGATCGGCATCGCGCCGCGCGTCAAACCGCAACTCCGCCCGATACCTAAACGTAAAAAGCACTGGTTCGTCCGGTATGGCTGGATTGCGGGTATCGCAATCGGGGTATTTGCCGTCATGATCTGGCCAGACGAGGTAAGCTCGTGGCTCTAGCGCAAACCAAACGGATCTGAATTCGATGGACCTTTCTTCAATCAATCCCATCCTTTTGCTGGCATCGCTGATGGTCGCCGCGACCCCCATCCTGCTGGCCGCAATCGGCGAGCTGGTCGTGGAGCGGGCCGGTGTCCTGAACCTTGGGGTCGAGGGCATGATGATCACCGGGGCAGTCTGCGGGTTTGTCGTGGCCGTGGCCACAAACTCGCCCTGGCTAGGGTTTCTGGGGGCAGCAGTGGGCGGCGCGCTATTGTCGCTGATCTTTGGCTTTCTGACGCAATTCCTGCTTTCAAATCAAGTGGCCACGGGGTTGGCTCTCACGCTCTTCGGACTTGGCCTCTCGGCGCTGATCGGACAAGGCTATATCGGGGTCAAGGCGCCCAGCTTTCCTGATTGGTACATCCCTTTGCTTGGCGATATTCCGTTTGTCGGGCCCATCGTGTTTCAACACGACCCGATGGTTTATGTCGGGCTGGCTATCGTCGCAGGCACCTGGGGCTATCTCAAATACACGCGCGCCGGACTGATCCTGCGGGCGGTGGGCGAAAACCACGAAGCCGCCCATGCGCTTGGCTATCACGTGTTGCGCGTGCGGATGCTCGCGATCATGTTTGGCGGGGCCTGTGCAGGCCTGGGCGGGGCCTATCTGAGCCTCGTGCGCGTGCCGCAGTGGACCGAAGGGATGACCGCGGGCGCCGGCTGGATTGCGCTGGCTATCGTCGTCTTTGCCAGTTGGCGACCATGGCGGCTTTTGCTGGGTGCCTATTTGTTCGGCGGGGTCACCGTCTTGCAGCTTAACCTGCAAGCAGCGGGGGCGGCGATCGGGGTCGAGTATCTTTCTATGGCGCCCTATCTGGCAACCATCGCGGTTCTGGTTATTATGCGGGCCGGACGTGCGCCCGGATCACTGGGCCAATCATTCCATGCCTCACGCTGAGGCGAAACTCGAAGACCACCAAGGGGAAACACATGACAATCAAAACATTACTGGCCAGCGCAACGCTTGCACTCGGCCTTGCAACAGGGGCAACGGCAGACGCCAACGACCCAACCAAGGTAGGCTTTATCTATGTCGGGCCGGTCGGAGACGGCGGCTGGACATATGAACACAATCAGGGCCGTCTGGCGGTCGAAGAGTATTTCGGCGATGCGGTTGAAACCGTCTTTGTCGAAAGCGTGCCAGAGGGCCCGGACGCCGAGCGCGTCATGACCCAAATGGCGCTGCAAGGGGCCGATCTGATCTTTACAACATCCTTTGGCTACATGGACCAGACCATCGCCGTGGCCGAGAAATTCCCGGATGTGAAATTTGAACACGCCACAGGTTACAAACGCGCCGAGAATGTCTCGACCTATTCAGCCCGCTTTTACGAAGGCCGCGCCGTGCAGGGGCATATTGCCGGTCAAATGACCGAAAGCAACGTGATCGGTTACATTGCCTCCTTCCCGATCCCGGAAGTTATCCGTGGCATCAACTCTGCCTATCTGCACGCCAAGGCCGTTAACCCTGACGTCGAGTTCAAGATCGTCTGGGCCTACACCTGGTTTGATCCGGCCAAGGAAGCCGAAGCCGCGAATGTGCTGATCGAACAGGGCGCTGACGTGATCCTGCAACACACCGATTCAACTGCCCCACAGGCTGCGGCACAAGCTGCCGGAAATGTTGTGACATTCGGTCAGGCCTCTGACATGGCCGAGTTTGCGCCCTACCCCCGCGTCTCATCCATTATCGATGACTGGGCGCCATATTACATCGCCCGCACGCAGGCCGTAATCGATGGCACTTGGGAAAGCACAGACACCTGGGACGGAATCGGCCCTGGCATGGTTGGCATCGGAGAGATTTCCGATGCGGTTCCTGCTGACGTGAAAGCCTCTGCCGAGGCTCTGATCGAACGTCTGCGTACCGGAGAATACCAGCCCTTTACCGGGCCCATCAACAAACAGGACGGCTCCGTCTGGTTGGCGGAAGGCGAAGTGGCGGATGACGGCACTCTGGCGGGCATGAACTTCTACGTTGAAGGTATCGTCGGCGACATCCCACAATAAGCGATCCTGTACAGGACATCAGAAAGGCCCTGCCAACGCGGGGCCTTTTTTGTTATCGGGAAGGGGTCGGCCTGGTCTCGCTATGGGTCCACTTCTCCAGCGCCGCCCTTGAAAGGCAAACCATGACCAACACCCTCGCCCTGCTTGGGGTCAAAGGCGGCCCAGCGATCAGGCCCGGTTCCAACATGCCCACGTCAATGTTGCTGCGGCTGGACGGCAAGACGATCCTGATTGACGCTGGCCTGGGCGTGTGCCGGGGCATCTGTGACCAGGGGGTTGTACTGACGGACATCGACCTCATCGTGATCACCCACCTGCATTCCGATCACTACCTTGAACTCGGCCCGTTCTTTCACACCGCTTGGACGGCAGGTCTGAACCGCACCATTCCTGTGATCGGACCCAAAGGGCTCGATGCCTATTGGTCCGGATTTCAAGACAGCTTGGCATTTGATATCGACCTGCGTATCCGCGACGAGGGGCGTTGCGATTTTGGCAGCCTGGCCGATATCCGCGAAATTACAGATATTACGACCTTCGCAGGCATCACCTTGCGCAGGATGCGCAATATCCACCCCCCGATCACCGACAGCTTCGCCCTGCGCTTTGACGCAGGCAATACATCAGTCGTTCTGTCCGGCGACACCGCCTATATGGATGAGATGGCCAGCTTCGCCAAAGGGGCCGACCTGCTGGTACACGAAGCCATGCTGCGCGCCGGGGTCGAGGCGCTATGCGCGCGGATGACCAATGGGGACGACCGGCTGCGCACCCATATTCTGCGCAGCCACACAGATGCGGCAGACGTCGGGCGGATTGCAAGGGACGCGGGCGTCAAACAGCTGGCGCTGAACCACATGGTGCCCGACGGCGACCCTGACTTTACCGACGCCGATTGGACGGCTGCGGTGCGCAAACACTGGGACGGCCCGTTTTTCCTTGGCAAGGACGGCATGAAGATCACGCTCTGACCCGCTACGCATTGCCCCTGCCCCGCACCATCGCTATCTAAGGCAAAACCCTGACTTTAGCGGAGCGTCTCCCAATGGCTGCCAATCAATTCGTCTACTTCATGGACGGCGTGTCCAAAACCTATCCCGGTGGGAAAAAGGTCTTTGAAAACATCCGCCTGAATTTTCTGCCCGGTGTGAAAATCGGCGTCGTCGGCGTGAATGGCACCGGTAAATCCACGCTGATGCGGATCATGGCGGGGCAGGACACCGACTTTGCCGGCGAAGCATGGGCCGCCGAAGGCGCGCGCGTGGGCTATCTGCCGCAGGAACCCGAACTCGACCCCAACCTGACCGTGCGCGAAAATGTCATGCTGGGCGTGGCCGACAAGAAAGCGATCCTGGATCGATATAACGAAGTCGCCATGAACTATTCCGAGGAAACCGCCGATGAAATGGCGGCCCTGCAAGACCAGATCGACAGCCAGAACCTGTGGGATCTCGACGCGCAGATTGACATCAGCATGGAGGCGCTGCGCTGCCCACCGGACGATGCCGACGTAACAACGCTTTCAGGTGGTGAAAAGCGCCGGGTCGCGCTCTGCCAGCTGTTGCTGGACGCGCCTGACATGCTGCTTTTGGACGAACCGACCAACCACCTTGATGCGGAAACCATCGCCTGGCTGCAACAGCACCTGATCGACTATAAGGGAACGATCCTGATCGTGACCCACGACCGGTATTTCCTTGATGCTATCACCGGCTGGATCCTCGAACTTGACCGCGGTTCCGGCATCCCGCACGAGGGCAATTACTCCAGCTGGCTTGAGGCAAAGGCAAAACGGCTTGAGCGTGAAGCCAAGGATGACAAATCCAAGCAACGCACGCTGGCGCGCGAACTGGAATGGATGCGGCAAGGGGCCAAGGCGCGGCAAGCCAAATCCAAGGCCCGGATCAGCGCCTATAACGAAATGGCCAATCAATCCGAGAAAGAGAAAATGGGCCGCGCACAGATCATTATCCCCAACGGGCCACGTCTGGGCTCAAAAGTCATCGAGGTCGAAAACCTCAAGAAACACATGGGCGACAAGCTCTTGATCGAAGGGTTGTCGTTTGACCTGCCTCCCGGTGGGATCGTCGGCGTGATCGGCCCCAACGGCGCCGGTAAATCCACTCTGTTTTCGATGCTCACGGGGCAGGCCGATCCTGACGAAGGCACCGTGTCATATGGCGAAACTGTCAAACTCTCATATGTTGACCAGTCCCGTGATGCGCTGAACCCCGACACCACTGTCTGGGAGGAAATCAGCGGCGGGGCCGAGATCATTGAACTGGGTGATGCGTCGATGAACAGCCGCGCCTATTGCTCAGCGTTCAACTTCAAAGGGGGCGACCAGCAAAAGAAGGTCGGCCTGCTGTCGGGCGGTGAACGCAATCGTGTCCACATGGCCAAACTGCTGAAATCGGGCGGCAACGTGTTGCTTCTCGACGAACCGACCAACGACCTTGACGTCGAAACGCTGCGCGCACTGGAAGATGCGCTGGTCAGCTTTGCCGGCTGCGCTGTGGTCATCAGCCACGACCGCTTCTTCCTTGACCGTATTTGCACGCACATCCTTGCCTTCGAAGGCGATGCCCATGTGGAATGGTTCCAGGGTGCGTTCACGGATTATGAGGAAGACAAGAAGTCCCGGCTGGGCGCAGACGCGCTAGAGCCCAAGCGGATGAAGCATAAGAAGTTTGTGCGCTAGCAGCATAGCGCAGTGATTTGCGCGCGGCCTGCCGGCGGTCGTTTTCCATTTCAGACATAGCCTTTTTTCAATCACCCAAATGGTTGACTGATAGAGGTGACTCCTGTTATTCACCCCTATGGTTGAACGAATCACATCCGATGCGCTAAGCGACGTCCTCAAGGCGGCAAGCGAACCAACGCGGCGGGCCATTCTAACGCTCTTGGCCCAGAACGGCCCAATGCGGGTGACCGATATTCACGCGCAATTCGATATGAGCCTGAATTCGGTGTCCAAACACATCAAGACCCTCGAACGCGCGGGACTTGTTGCGCGGCGCACCGATTGGCGTGAACACCTGATCGAAGTGCAGATGGCGCCCCTGACCATGATCGATGACTGGTTCGGCGACCTGCGTTCAATCTGGGACCTCAGGCTGAGTGCGCTCGACAGACTAATGAAAAAGGGAGACAGCAAAGATGACTGAACTGAGTTTGAAGGTGGAGCGCACAATCAAGGCGCCAAAAGAGGATGTTTTCAACGCATGGCTTGAGCCTGAGATGCTGCGGCAATTCATGATGCCCGCCGATGGCATGTCAGTGCCCACAGCGACAAACGACGCCGCGAAAGGTGGCCGTTTCGAGATTGTCATGCGCGCCGGAGAGAACGATATGCCACATGCCGGCACCTACCTCGAAATCTCACCACACGATCGGATTGTCTTTACATGGGAAAGCCCGTTCTCTGCTGATGACAGTACCGTCACCATCACCTTTGCCGCCGCTGAAGGCGGAACCCATGTTACGCTGTCGCAAGTGCGTTTCGAGAATGAGGAAAAGCGCGACAACCACAAAGGTGGCTGGGAAAGCATTCTCGCCCATCTCGAAACAACAATTGCGGCTTGAAGGAAGGTCAATATGGATATCACACTCATGAATTGGGCCGCCGTGGCCCTTGGCGCTTTAGCAGCCTTCGGGCTGGGAATGATTTGGTTCAGTCCCAGGATGTTCGGCAAGGCCTGGGCCGCGGGCAGCCACGACTTGCAACCACCGCAAAAAGCACCGATCGCCGCGATGATCGTTCAGCTGGCGGGCATCGTCCTGCTGGCGCTTGTTGTTGGCATGACCGAAACAAACCAAGCCATAATGACTGCCGTCGGCGCTATTCTGGCTGCCGCCCTCATTGTCGCGGGAATGGATCTGTTCAGCCAAAAAACGGTCAGGGCCACGATGATCGACGCCGGATATATTGTTGCATCCGGGGCTGTCATGATCCTGGCGCAGGGGATACTTTGACGACCGGCACCGCGGCGCGGGCATCACGTCTGATGCCTGCACACCCGCAGCAGAAAAGGGCCGTCTTGAGCGTGCCCAAATCATGCCGTGGCACATCTTGCATTTCATGGACGTTCCGTCTCGGCAGTGCCCTTCGCGGATATCCAGTTTCGTTCTGACCAGTCGCTCCCGACACGATTTTTAGCGTTCAAACGGGGCGCTGATGCAGGTTCCTGCCAAAGAGCCACACCAACGCTGACCCCCGACGAATTGCTGCTCATTAGCCGGTGTCGTGAAACTTTTACTTGATTTCATGGCGGTTAGCCTCCACATGCCTCTTGCAGACGTTATCCAACTCGACCCACTGTTTTCCCTTTCGGCTACAGTCTTTCGAATTTGCACTGACTTCGCCAAGCTGTCGCAATTTCGCGGACAGCATTGAAAACAAAGGAAAAACACGATGGCTACTGGCACCGTGAAATGGTTCAACACAACCAAAGGCTTCGGCTTTATCGCACCTGATGGCGGCTCCAAGGACGTTTTCGTTCATATCTCCGCTGTTGAGCGTTCCGGCCTGACAGGCCTGCAGGACGATCAAAAAGTAACTTTTGACGTCGAAGCAGGCCGCGATGGCCGCGAGAGCGCAGTCAACCTCGCGCTCGCTTAAGCGACACCAGAACAAGGGTGCAGCGCGCGCGTGCCGCGCGCTCACCGATTGTTGTTTGCCCGACGCGGACAACGACCCAAGTTTCCTTTGAAATTTTGCAGATGTTGTGGCACGCTGTCACGGCAACGTTGACTTATCGACCACTGTCTCCTCTATCGGCCCAGTCTCTCGATCACGTTTGACCGAGCCGCGCCGCTGCACTTCCGCGAGCGGGATAGATAAGGAAACAGGGACATGGCTTCAGGCACTGTCAAATGGTTCAACACCACCAAGGGTTACGGCTTTATCGCACCTGATGGTGGCAGCAAGGACGTTTTCGTTCACATCTCAGCCGTCGAGCGGTCCGGATTGACCGGGCTCAAGGACGACCAGAAGGTCAACTTTGATATCGAAGCTGGCCGCGATGGGCGCGAAAGCGCTGTGAATCTGACACTGGCCGATTAAGGCAAGTTTATAGTTAAGCAATTTATGGATTGGGCGCCTGCACCTGGCGCCCATATTCCTGCCGCCAATTGCAGGTGGCCATCACACTGACCGGCAGTGTCGTATCCTCGCCCCAGCTTCTCGGTACTCTTTCAAATATCGCGTTACGGGACCGTCTCTAGAAGGTCCAGAACACGCGGACCGATCGCAGCGACAATCAGCGAAACCCCCTCCGCGTTGGGGTGGATGCCATCAGCCTGCAAAAACTCTGACATCCCTTCCTGCATCCCCGCAGCTGCCCGCAAACCGGCCGCGAAATCGGGATAGAGAGGAATGTCGTACTGTGCTGCCAGATCGGCATACATGCCTTCAAATTCCTGTTTGTAATCCAACCCATAGTTGGCCCCGACAGATAGCCCGACCAACAGCATCTGAACTCTTGCCTCCTGTCCGGCCGACAGGATGCCATCAAGGTTCGCACGGCTGACAGCCGGATCAAGCCCGCGCAAATAGTCATTCCCGCCAAGTGTCACGATCATTGCATCCACCTCTGGCGTCAGTGTCCAGTCAACCCGGCTCAGCCCGCCTGCGGTGGTATCACCGGACACGCCTGCGTTCATGACCTGCACATCGGCCCCCTGCTTTTGCAACCACGCCTCAAGCTGCGGGACGAAACCTTCGTCTTGCGCCAATCCGTAGCCTGCCGTCAGGCTGTCGCCCAGGGCCGCAATTGTCACAGTTTGGGCCTGAGCCGCGGTCGCCATTATCAAAAACGCCGCCGCCAACTTGGCAGTGCGCGAAATGGCCCCATATGCTAAGGCAGACACCTGCATTAAGGCTGACCTGATGACTGACCCTGTACTCTCCATTGCAAACGCCCATTTGTCTCTGGATGGCAATGCAGGCCGCGTCGACATTCTGCACGACATTTCCCTTGACGTTGCCGCCGGGGAAACGCTGGGGCTTGTGGGGCCGAGTGGGTCTGGCAAATCATCGCTCCTGATGCTGATGGGCGGGCTGGAACAGGCGACATCGGGTCAGGTCACGGCCCTGGGCCGGGATCTCACGGCGATGAACGAAGACCAGCTTGCCCTCTTTCGTAGGGACAATATGGGGGTGGTGTTTCAATCTTTCCACCTGATCCCGACGATGACCGCACTAGAAAACGTGGCAACCCCATTGGAACTGGCCGGCGCGAGGGACGCCTTTGACCGGGCGCAGGCGGAATTGACGGCCATGGGTCTTGCCGACAGGGTTGACCATTACCCCAGCCAGATGTCGGGGGGAGAGCAACAACGGGTGGCCCTTGCCCGCGCCTCTGCCCCGCGTCCGCGTATCCTGCTGGCGGATGAGCCGACGGGCAATCTGGATGAAACCAACGGAAGGGCGATCATTGATCTGCTGTTTGATCTGCGCGACCGGCATGGAGCGACGCTGATCATGGTCACCCATTCCGGTGAATTGGCAAAACGCTGCGACCGCATTGTGCGCCTGCGCGATGGCCGGATCGATGTCCCAATGGCAAAGGCCGCCGAATGAGCCTTGCCGTTGCGTCCCGGTTTGCCGCGCGCGAATTGCGCGGTGGTCTGCGTGGTTTCCGCGTGTTCCTTGCCTGTTTGGCATTGGGTGTTGCTGCGATCGCCGCTGTCGGCACCGTGCGTGCCGGGATCGAGGCAGGCCTGAAACGGGATGGTGCCGCCCTTTTGGGGGGCGATGCGGAGGCGGAGTTCACATACCGCTTTGCCCGTCAAGCCGAGCTGGACTGGCTCTTGAGCGTCGCGGATCAGGTCTCTGAAACGGTCGACTTCCGCTCAATGGTGGTGGTTGATCGCGATGGTGAAACAGAGCGGGGATTGACCCAGATCCGTGCGGTCGATGACCTTTATCCCCTGATCGGGGCCGTCCGGCTTGATCCCGCCATGCCACTGCCTGATGCGCTGGCCGACTTTGGCGGTGTGATGGAACGGGTGCTGGCCGACAGGCTGGCGCTGGCACCGGGAGATACCTTTCGCCTCGGTGAACAGGAATTCACCCTGCGTGCCATCCTTGACCGCTATCCCGACAACGCCGCTGGCGGGTTTGGCCTTGGGCCGCGCACGATTGTTCTGACGGATGATCTGGCGCAATCCGGCCTGATTGCGGAAGGCACGCTTTTTTCCACGCAATATCGGTTGGATTTGCCAGACGGGACCGACCTGCAAGCGCTTGAACAGAGCGCCGAGGCGCAGTTTCGCAACAGTGGCCTGCGCTGGCGTGACAGCCGCAGGGGCGCTGGTGGAGTAGAGGAGTTCGTGGACCGTATCGGTGCGTTCCTGATCCTTGTTGGCCTGTCCGGCCTGGCGGTCGGTGGCGTTGGTGTCTCGGCGGCGGTGCGCGCTTATCTGGCAGGCAAGACTAGCGTCATTGCCACACTGAAAACCGTTGGCGCCACGCGCAGGATCATCTTTCAGACCTACTTCATCCAGATCGGCGTACTGACCCTTGCGGGTATATCTGCCGGATTGGTTCTGGGGGCGGGTTTACCTGTGGTGTTTGCGCCGCTCATCGAAGCGCGCCTGCCGATCCCGGCTATCTTTGCCATATACCCTGCCCCGCTTTTTGAGGCTGCGGTTTACGGCCTGCTCGCCGCCCTTGTCTTTACGCTTTGGCCGTTGGCCAAGACCGAGGACATCCGCGCGGCCACCTTGTTCCGCGATGCATTTACCGCCAGTGCCGTTCTGCCCGGGCCCCGGTATCTGATGACAATCGTGGCATTGCTGGCTGCTTTGACCGGCGCGGCAATCTGGTTTTCAGGCACCGTGTTTCTGACCCTGTGGACGGCTGGTGGTATCGCGGGGGCCTTGGGTATTCTTGTCCTTGCGGCGCTCATGATCCGATGGGTCACGCGGCGTTTGCGCAGGCCCGCACGCGGCCGCCCTGCCCTGCGCCTTGCCTTTGGCTCTATCGGTACGCGCGGGGGCGAGGCCACGTCCGTCGTGTTGTCGCTTGGCCTTGGGCTGACGGTGTTGGCCGCAGTCGGGCAGATCGATGGGAACCTGCGCAAAGCCTTCGCAAACGACCTGCCGGAGGTGGCACCAAGCTATTTCTTCGTTGACATTCAGCCTGACCAGATCGCGGGCTTTCAGGAAAGGCTTGATACAGACAATGCAGTGAGCCGCGTTGAGACTGCGCCCATGTTGCGCGGTCTCATCACGCAGATCAACGGCCAGCCCGCCGAAGAATTTGCCGCCGGACACTGGGTCGTGCATGGCGACCGCGGTATCACCTATGCTGACGCGCAGCCCAGCGGCACCGAGGTGACGGCGGGTGAATGGTGGCCCGAAGGCTATGACGGGCCGCCCCAGATCAGCTTTGCCGCCGAGGAAGCCGCCGAGATCGGGCTGCAACTGGGTGATACCATGACGGTGAACGTGCTGGGCCGTGATATCACCGCCGAGATCACCAGTTTTCGCAACGTCAGTTGGGAAGATGCTGGTATCGGCTTTGTTCTTGCGATGAATCAGGGGGCGCTCGCAGGCGCTCCGCACAGCTGGATCGCAACGGTCTATGCCGAACAAGAGGCAGAGGCGGTGATCCTGCGCGATCTGGCAACCGCCTATCCCAATATCACCGCCATCCGTATTCGCGACGCGATTGAACAGGTCATCGAACTGGTCGGCGGAATATCAGCGGCAACACGCTATGGCGCGCTGATCACGCTGGTGACTGGGTTTCTGGTGCTTGTCGGTGCCGCGGCGGCAGGCGAACGCGCGCGCACATTTGAATCTGCGGTCCTCAAGACGCTGGGTGCGCCCCGCCGCCAGATCATCACCAGCTTTGCCTTGCGTGCAGCCATCCTTGGGCTGGGCGCGGGGATTGTGGCGCTGGGTGCCGGCATCCTGGGCGGTTGGGCGGTTTCGGTCTTTATCATGGAAACCGACTATGCCGTCATTTGGACCAATGCTTTCTTGATTATCGGGGGCGGCGTTCTGGCGTCGCTCCTGGCGGGGCTGGCATTTGCCTGGCGCCCGTTGTCGGCCAAGCCGGCCCAGGTGCTGCGGGCCCGCGAATGAGCGATCCGGCGTTCTTTGGCTACGGCAGCCTTGTCAACCTTGCGACGCATACCTACGACGCCCCCCGCCCGGCAGTGCTGCATGGCTGGCGGCGTGTGTGGCGGCGCACGACCCTGCGCAAAGCCGCCTATTTGTCGGTCATGCCCTGCGCCGAAACGATGCTCCACGGCATGGTCGCGCATGTGCCGCGCGCAGACTGGAGCGCGCTGGACAAACGCGAGGCGGCGTACCAACGCCATGATGTCAGTGACACGATCCGCCATGATGGCCCGGCCGCACCAACGGCGGTTTATCAGGTCAGGCCAGAGCATGTGGCAGATGACAATGATCACCCGATCCTGCTGAGCTATGTCGATGTTGTCGTTCAGGGCTATCTGCGCATGCACGGGCCAAAGGGTGTTGCTCATTTCTTTGAGACAACCACCGGATGGGAGACACCGATCCTGAATGATCGTGCAGATCCGATCTATCCGCGCCATCAGGTCCTGAGCGCAGAAGAACGCGCGCTTGTCGATCACCACCTAGCGGCGGTGGTGGAAAAGGCTGAATAGACGGGCTTGCCGCGCGAAGGGCTCGACTGCTGTCTCGCCCTCTTGTTTGGCGATCACCCGACGGGCCAACATGACGGCGACCAGCGCAAAAACGGCACCGCCCAGATATTGCCCAATCAGCACGCCCGGCGCACCAAACCACGCAGCCCCCACGATGACAAAGGGGATCGTCCCCAGCGTGTGCCGCCCCCAATTCACGATTGTGGAATAAAACGGGTGACCAAGGTTGTTGAAAGCGGCATTCGCGACAAAGATCACTCCGTTGAAGAAGAACATCAGCGACAGCGGCCCGGCAAAAAGGAAAACAAGGGTCAAGGCCACGCCGTCTTCAAGCTGGAACAGCAATCGAATACCCGGACGCGCAAGAAAGAACAGGGCCGAGACGACAATCACGACGATTCCGACGAAAATCAGGCCATCCCGGAATGCCCCGCGCACGCGGTCATTCAACCCTGCTCCGGCGTTTTGCCCGATGATCGGGCCGATGGCCCCTGACAGCGCAAAAATGATCCCAAAGCCAACCGGGGTCATGCGTGCGATGATGGCCATGCCAGCGACAGCCTCTTCCCCGAATTCGGCCATGGCGCGGGTGACATAGGCCTGCCCGATGGGGGTGGCCAACTGTGTCAGGATCGCAGGGACGGCAATCGCAAGGATCGGGCGCAGGTCAATGGTCAGGCTGCCGGATGTGGGCCTGTCAAAGCCCCCATAGTGGCGGATCAACGGTAGCAGCGCGGTCAGGGCGATGGCCAACCGCGCGAACACACTGGCCAGGGCGGCGCCTGTCAACTCAAGGTCCAGTCCGAAGATCAGGATCGGATCAAGGACTGCATTGACCAGCCCGCCCCAGATGGTCGCCATCATCGCGCGCCGCGCATCCCCATGCGCGCGCAGGATCGCCCCGCCGATCATTCCGATGATCAGGAACGGCAATGAAGGGACAATGATTTGCAGATAATGGACAGCAAGTGCGAGGGTCTCACCACTCGCGCCGAGAAGTGACGCAAGTGCGCCAAGGTTGAACCAGACGGTTGCGGCAAAGATCGCCCCAAAAACAACGCCATAAATCAACGCATTTGTGGCCCGCCTGCGCGCCTGCTCGGGTTGGCCTGCACCCAAGGCCCGCGCGACCAAGGCACCGGCGGCAATCGCCATGCCGATCCCGAAAGAGGTGGTGAAAAACAAGATTGCTCCGGCGTAACCGACAGCCGCTGCCAGTTCGGCTTTGCCCAGCATCGAAATGAAGATCATGTCGACAAAATCGACAAGGAAAACCGCCATCAACCCGACGGAGGCTGTCAGAGACATCACCGAGATATGGCCAAAGAGGCCGCCCTGGGTAAATTTTGCCTGGGCGTCTGCCGCCTTTGTTTCGCTCATCGCCTGGACGCGCCCGCGTTTGAAAATCATTGCGGTTCAACAGGTCAGGGCTTGGGGTGAATTACAAGAAAAATCGTGCGCGCTGCGGTTCACTCAAGGGTCGGACGTGTTTGCAGCAACGGCATGACATCCGCCATTTCGGGTCCGCGCAGACGACCGGTCACTGCCTTGCGCAGGGGCATGAATAGCGCTTTGCCTTTGCGGCCTGTGGCTTCTTTCACCGCGGTCGTCCATGCGCTCCAGGTCTCGGAGGTGTAGGGCAGCGGTGGCAGCATGGCATAGGCTTCGGCCACAAAGGCGCGGTCTTCATCATCCACGAGCGGCGTGGCCCCGTCACGGAACAGCGCCCACCAACCGGCCACGTCATCCAGCGTGTTAATGTTGTCGCGCACGACATTCCAAAACGGTTCCGTGATCTCTTCGGGCACGCCTGCCGATGCCAGGACATCTGCCACATCGCCTGATCCCAGGGTCGCCAGGTGCCGGGCAGTGAGCGGGATCAGATCATCGGCGTCGAACTTGGTCGGTGCCGATCCGAATTTGGACAGATCAAAGCCCGCGACGACTTCATCAATGGTGCTGCGCAACTCAACCGGATCGGACGACCCAAGACGCGCCATCAGTGACAATATGGCCTGCGGTGCAATCCCCTGGTTGCGCAAATCGCGCAATGCCAGCGTGCCGAGGCGCTTGGACAGTGCTTCCCCCTGCGGCCCCGTCAGCAACGAATGGTGGGCAAAACGGGGGACATCGCCGCCCAATGCCTCGATCATCTGGATCTGGGTGGCCGTGTTTGTCACGTGATCCGAGCCGCGCACCACATCGGTAATCCCCATTTCGGTGTCATCGACAACAGACGCCAGCGTATAAAGGATCTGGCCGTCATTCTTGAACAGGACCGGATCACTGACAGAGGCAGCATCAATCGAAATGTCGCCGATGATCCCATCGGTCCATTCGATCCGCTTGTGGTCCAGTTTGAAGCGCCAGTGCGAACCACGTTCGGCGCGCAGCCGGTCCTTTTCCTCGTCGGAGAGCGCCAGCGCCGCGCGATCATAAACAGGCGGTTTGCCCATGTTGAGTTGCTTCTTGCGCTTGAGATCCAGTTCGGTGGGGGTCTCAAAGCATTCATAAAGCCGGCCCATGTCGATCAGCTTTTGCTTGGCTGAGAGATAGGTCTCCGTGCGCACAGACTGATGCTCAACCCGGTCCCAGGTAAAGCCAAGCCAGGCGAGGTCCTCTTTGACGCCGGCAATATACTCGGGTTTGGAGCGCTCTGCATCCGTATCGTCGATCCGCAGGATGAAGGTGCCGCCTTGCTGCCGGGCAATGGCATAGTTGAAGAGAGCGGCACGCAGGTTGCCGATGTGCAGCCAGCCTGTGGGTGATGGGGCGAATCTGGTGGTGGTCATGGGTGCGTCTCCTGTTGGGGCGCTTTGACCATGAGACGCGGGTGATGTCCAGTTTGGCAAGCACTCTCAGGGGCGCTGCCCCTCGGCTGCGCCTCACCCCGAAGTTTGACGGGACGAAGAAAACATGGGGTCAGCCTGCCGTGATGGGCCAGCGCTTGCCCAGATCGTCAAGGCCGGCGCGAATGAGATCCTGCAACACCCCGGTGTCGATATCGGCCAGTTTGTTGATGTAAAGGCAGGACTTGCCCATCTTGTGTTTGCCTAACCGTGCGAGGATCGGCCCGAACTCTGCATATCCGGGCATGACATAGATTGAGAGGCTCGCCTTGCGGGGGCTGAACCCTGTGGCAAGGAAATCACCGCTACGCCCGCTTTCGTAGGTATAGTGATATTGGCCATAGCCGATGATTGTCGGACCCCACATTCGCGGTTGCCAGCCGGTGATATCGCGAAACAGGCGATCCAGCACCACTGCGTCGGCCCGTCGGGTTGGGTGTGGGACCGACGCGATGAAGGCGTCGACGTCTTGTGAGGTGATCTTTGTCTTATTCCCGGCCATGGGGACGTGTAGCATGATCCGGCGTTGTCTCAAACGGGGTGCCGTCGCGGACTTCCCAGATGCCATTGGCTGCGCCAAGAACCTCCGTTGTCCCTTCCATCAGGACCTTGCCGCGTTGCTCCAACCGGATACCTATCAGGTTGAGGATGTCGCGGGCGTCATGGGTCAGGTGAGCCACATCGATGAATGTTTCACCCGCAGCCGTTACAAAGGTCAGGCGCGGATGCCTGGACCAAAACGGCGTGTGTTTGCGAACCCGTTGCATGTCATCCAGCGCGATTGTGGCTGATGGGGCGAACAAATCTATCGCACCGTCACCGATTGTCAGTCGAGTTTTCGGGGGGTGGCGCGGAAAAACAGCCCAAAGGCCAGCGCCCAGCAGCAAGAGGGCGGGCAGGACGACAAGAACGCCGGTGGCAGTATCCGACAAGACCGCGAGCGCCATCGTCAGTGCCGCCAACGGAACCGCGATGGCGACCAGAATGGCGCCGCCCAGTTTCCGGGGCCTGTGGTCCTGTCTGATGTTGACGCCTGTCATCTATCGCGGTCCTGCCAAGCGGTTTTGTGTATCAGCTCTCATCGCGCCAGCGATTCACGATGGGATAGCGGCGATCAAGCCAGAAGGCGCGATCTGAAAGCCGGGGGCCGGGTGCGGATTGGAAACGCTTGTATTCACTGATGTAGATCAGGTGTTCGACACGTTTAACGATGTCGCGGTCGTACCCTGCGGCCACGCAATCCGCGACCGAAGCCTCTGCATCAACCAGCATCATCAGGATGCCATCAAGCACATCATAGGGAGGCAGGCTGTCCTCGTCCTTCTGGTCGGGGCGGAGTTCTGCCGAAGGGGGTTTGTCGATGATCGAGACCGGGACGACCTGGCCCGGCGGTCCTTTCATCCAATCGCGGTGATTGGCGTTGCGCCAACGCGCGGTCTCAAAGACCCGGGTCTTGTACATATCCTTGATCGGGTTATATCCACCGGCCATATCGCCATAGATCGTGGCGTATCCGACGGCGACTTCGGATTTGTTGCCTGTGGTCAGAAGCATCTCGCCGAATTTGTTGGATTGCGCCATGAGAAGCAGGCCCCGCAGGCGGGACTGGATATTTTCCTCGGTCAGGTCGGCGTCGCGCCCTTCAAAAAGCGGTGCCAGCGCCTCGGTTACCGCAGCCCGCGGTCCTGCGATGCTGACAGTATCGTATTTGCAACCCAGCGCATCGGCGGCGGCGGCGGCATCATCCAGCGAGGCTTGCGAGGTGTATTCGGACGGCAACATGACGCAGCGCACATTGTCGGCGCCCAATGCGTCGGTCGCGATGGCCGCGACAATGGCGCTGTCGATCCCGCCAGAAAGCCCCAGAAGTACCTTTTCAAAGCCGGTCTTGCGCATATAGTCACGCAAGGCTTCGACCATAACGCGGTAGTCCTGCTCCAACTGCTCTGGCAGGGTCGCTTTTTCACCGTCCAGTGCTTCCCACCCGGCATCAGTGAGCTGGAAATCCACCTGCGTCAGCCCGGTTTCCATAACCGGCATCTGTACCGCCAGCTTGCCGCCACGGTTCAGCACGAACGATCCGCCATCGAACATCTGGTCGTCCTGCCCGCCCACCAGATTAAGATAGACCAGCGGCACCTCATTTTCGATCACGCGGGCAACCATGTTGTTCATGCGGAGAGGGAACTTGCCGCGAAAGTAGGGTGATCCGTTGGGGACAACCAATATCTCGGCGCCGCTTTCGACCATCGCTTCGCAGACATCCGGGTACCAGGCGTCTTCGCAGATCGGATAGCCGATGCGGGCGCCGTTGTTATGCGCGACCGGGCCTTCGATATCGGCGCTTTTGAACAGGCGCACTTCATCAAAGACATTGAAGTTTGGCAAAAAGTGTTTGCGGGCACGCGAGACAATTTCGCCGCCACGCAGGGTGAAGTAGGCATTGTAAAGGCGTTCATCCTCGACCACCGGCGCGCCGATAGACAGCGCCGGGCCGTCCGCACAGTCCTTTGCCAGCGCCAAGAGATGCGCCATCGCATCGGCCAGAAACGCCGGTTTCGCAACCAGATCCTGCGTCTGGTATCCGGTCAGGAACATCTCTGGCAACGCCACAAGATCGGCCGCCGCCGCCTTGCCCTCTGACCAGGCTGCACGGGCCTGATCGGCGTTGCCTGCAATATCCCCCACCGTGGGATTCAACTGCGCCATTGTCAGGCGAAAAAATTTTGTCATAGTTTTGTCCCAAAGCCTTGCCAAAGATGTAGCAGAATGAGGCGCAGGAGAAAGCCGTTTGTAGGGATCGGTCGTTGGCCGTTGTCAGGCGACAACTCCTCTCATAAGCTGCGCAGAGCCTGAAGCGATCGGAGAGATGAATGACGATGTTTGGATTATCTAAAGGTGTGGCAATTGCCGTGCTGAGTGCGAGTATCGCTTCGGGCGTCGGGGCCCAAGAAGTCCAGACAAAGCAATATGATGACGGCGGAGTCTATGAAGGCACCTTTGTCGATGGCAAGCAGGATGGCACCGGCACATACCGCTTGCCCAATGGATACGAATACACCGGCCAATGGGTCGCTGGTGAAATCCGCGGCGAAGGGATCGCCACCTTTCCCAATGGCTCTGTTTATGAGGGGTCATTCGTTGCGGGTAAACCTGAGGGGCAGGGCCGAATCACATTTGCCGATGGCGGCACATTTGAAGGCGAATGGGTCGATGGCAACATCACTGGGCAAGGAATTGCCGAATATGCCAATGGCGTCGTCTACGAGGGCGAATTCCGCAATGCGGTCCACAATGGCATGGGCACAATGACAAGCCCCGGCGGCTATATCTACGAGGGCGCCTGGGTGAATGGCGAAAAGGAGGGTGACGGCAAGATCACCTATCCTGATGGCGCAATCTATGAAGGATCACTGAAAGCAGGTGAACGCGACGGCTCGGGTACGCTGACCATGGCGGACGGGTTGGTCTACAGCGGTGAATGGGTTGATGGGCGGATCCAGGGCACCGGCACGCTGACCCAGCCCAACGGTGACATTTACGAGGCCGCGTTCGTTGACGGCAAACGCGAAGGCGAAGGGGTCGCCACCTATGCCAATGGCGATACCTATGAGGGCATGTTCCGGAATGATCTGCGCCACGGCACCGGCATGTTCCGCGGAACCGATGGATACGTCTACTCGGGTGAATGGGTTGAAGGCAGGATCGAAGGCGAAGGCGAGGTGACCTATCCCGACGGGTCCGTCTATATCGGGACATTCGCAAACAACCTGGCCGATGGCATCGGAAAGATCACCTACCCGGATGGATCCACCTACGAAGGCGAATGGGAAGCCGGCGTAATCAACGGGGACGGTGTGGCAACTCTGGTGAACGGGCTTGTCTATGAAGGTGAATTCCTGAACGCCAAGAACCATGGCCAGGGCAAAATGACCTACGCTGATGGCTATGTCTATGAAGGCCAGTGGTCCGAAGGACAGCGCAACGGCCTTGGTCGCGCAGTTTATGCCGATGGCGCCGTCTATGTTGGCGAATTCCTGAACGGACAGCGCAACGGCGATGGTGAGATTACCTTGCCGGACGGCTTTAACTACATCGGCCAATGGCAGGATGGCGTGATCAACGGTGAAGGTCTGGCAACCTATGCCAACGGCGATGTCTATGAGGGCAATTTTGTGCGCGGTCGTCGCGAAGGCGAAGGCTCAATGCGCTATGCGTCCGGACAGGAGAGCATCGGCATCTGGTCTGATGGCGCGCTGGTGTCAGAGACCACGGGCAGCGAGTAACCCTAATCGATCGGGGTCTGGCAAAGGCTCGCCTGGAAGGACCGCCTCACCAGGCGATCTCCTGCCCGGCATAGTCATAAAAGCCGCCCGATTGCTCGGGCGTCAGTTCTTCGATGACACCCAGCAAATTCGCGGCAGCCACGGCTGCGGGAACGGTCCTGTGCCGCCCCGCGTAATGCCGCGTAAAGGGCGTTTCAACCGTTCCGGGATGCAATGACACGCAGATTGACTGCTTGTGCGTCCGCCTCAGTTCAATCGCCGCCCCATGCACGATCTGGTTCAGCGCCGCCTTGGACGCGCGATAGGAATACCAGCCCCCGATGTTGTTGTCCCCAATTGAGCCGACACGGGCTGAAAGGATGGCAATCACCGCGCGCTTGCCTTTGGGCAGTAGCCGGGCAGCATGCCGCAGGATCAGGGCCGGACCGATTGTGTTCACCGCAAAGACGCGCGCCATGTCATCAGGCTTGATTGCGGGCAATGCCTTTTCGGGCGCACTCCAAGGCGGGGCCAATATGCCAACAGCAACAAAAATCAAATCAAAGGGTTCGGTTTGCAGGACAAGGCAGCGCTCTACTGACGTCGCATCGCCGACATCAAAGCCTTCGACTGACCGCGACAGGCCCTTAACCTCCCAACCTTTGCTTTGCAGAAGTCGCGACACGGCAGACCCGATCCCACCGCTTGCTCCGATCACCAATGCGCGCATTTCCCTCTCCCTCGTTGTGTCGCGACCTAGCGCCAGCACAGCGGCGGACAAGGCAGGCCGCGGAGCCACCCGCACCGCGGGCGATCGCCTGTGCAATGGGAAATACCGCTGCGAAAAACTCTGGCCGGAGGCACAATAAAGCCTTTTCATCGGAAATCTGGTCAGTATAGTCGCGCCCATGATGACCTGTGCGCATATCACAACCTCAGCCTCCAAGGGGCTGCTTTCGCGCGACATCCTACTCCTTAGCTGCCTCTGAGCGTGCCTGTCGGCGCGACCGCTCAGAGGGCAAAGCGCGCCATGACAAGCTAAGGACCAAAGGAATTCCGAAAATGACAAAATCGAACGAAGTGTTGATATTTGACACAACCCTGCGCGACGGTGAGCAATCGCCAGGTGCCACCATGACGCATGACGAGAAACTGGAAATCGCCGAGATGCTGGACGACATGGGCGTCGACATCATCGAGGCCGGCTTCCCGATTGCATCAGAGGGCGACTTTCAGGCGGTGAGCGAGATTGCCAGGCTCGCCAGCTCTGCGACAATCTGTGGCCTGTCCCGCGCCAACTACAAGGACATCGATCGGTGTTGGGAGGCGGTCAGGCACGCCAAATCGCCACGCATTCACACCTTTATCGGCACCTCGCCCCTGCACCGGGCCATCCCGAACCTGAACATGGATGAAATGGCCGAGCGTATCCACGACACGGTGACCCACGCCCGCAACCTGTGTGATAACGTGCAATGGTCGCCGATGGACGCCACGCGGACCGAGTGGGACTATCTGTGCCGGGTGGTCGAGATCGCGATCAAGGCCGGGGCGACGACGATCAACATTCCCGATACAGTTGGCTACACCGCGCCGCGCGAAAGCGCTGACCTGATCCGGAACCTGATCGCGAGGGTGCCGGGCGCGGATGAAGTTATCTTTGCCACCCATTGCCACAATGACCTTGGCATGGCGACGGCGAACTCACTCGCGGCGGTCGAAGGCGGCGCGCGGCAGATCGAATGCACCATTAACGGTCTGGGTGAACGCGCCGGCAACACAGCCTTGGAAGAGGTCGTGATGGCCCTGAAAGTGCGCGGTGACATCATGCCCTTCACCACCAGGATCGACACTCGCAAGATCATGAACATCTCGCGCCGTGTCGCGACGGTTTCGGGCTTTGCGGTGCAGTTCAACAAGGCGATCGTGGGCAAGAACGCCTTTGCCCATGAAAGCGGCATTCATCAGGACGGGATGCTGAAGAACCGCGAAACATTCGAGGTGATGAAGCCCGAAGATGTGGGCTTGGCAGGAACCTCCCTGCCCTTGGGCAAACACTCTGGCCGGGCGGCGCTGCGGGCGAAACTGAACGAGCTGGGATTTGATCTGGCTGACAATCAGCTCAATGATGTGTTTGTCCGGTTCAAGGATCTGGCGGATCGCAAAAAGGAAGTCTTTGACGATGACCTGATGGCGCTGGTCACGCAAAACGATACCGAAGATGACCGGCTGAAGCTGAAATCCCTGCGTGTGGTCTGCGGCACCGAAGGCCCGCAAAAGGCCGACATGGTGATGGAAGTCGACGGCGCGGAGGTTGAAACCTCGGCCACAGGTGACGGCCCGGTGGACGCCACATTCAACGCGGTGAAAGCGATCTTTGCACATGGTGCGCGGTTGCAACTCTATCAGGTCAGCGCGGTGACCGAAGGAACAGATGCGCAGGCCACCGTTTCGGTCCGGATGGAAGAGGACGGGCGGATCGCGACCGGTCAGTCTGCCGATACAGATACCGTCGTGGCCAGCGCAAAGGCCTATATCAATGCGCTGAACCGTTTGCTTGTGCGCCGCGAGCAATCCGCACCCGGCTATGACGTGAAGGGCGTCAGCTACAAGGACACATGACGCTCTAACTGCGACTCGATCCTGCCGCGGCGATCCAATTGTTTGGGTCGCCGTTCTTCTTTGTCAGTGTGCTGGGCCCCCACCAGCCAACCGTACTCACTTGGGATTGGTTGTAAAACTGCAATTATTGCCGCATTTTTTGGGGTGACCTACCAGATTTTTGTCGTAAATTCATAAGCGGCAGATTGCCGCCGCGTTTCGGTTCAGAGGGGGTTCTATCCCCACCGCAGTGTCTCTATAAGCAGATGAAACCCGTCATGCAGGGGCGGGGCGGCAGAATTACACTGGGATTGGGAAGGCCACTGGCATGGCAGGCTTCGGCGGATTGTTTTCTTCGGATATGGCGATTGATTTAGGCACGGCGAATACGCTGGTCTATGTGAAGGGCAAGGGCATCATCCTGTCCGAACCCTCCGTGGTTGCCTATCACGTCAAGGATGGCGTGAAAAAGGTACTGGCAGTCGGCGAAGACGCCAAGCTGATGCTGGGCCGGACCCCCGGCAGCATCGAGGCGATCCGCCCGATGCGCGATGGTGTGATCGCGGATTTTGATACGGCCGAGGAAATGATCAAGCACTTCATCCGCAAGGTGCATCGCCGCTCCACCTTCTCAAAGCCAAAGATCATCGTTTGCGTTCCGCATGGGGCAACACCCGTCGAAAAACGCGCGATCCGCCAGTCGGTTCTGTCCGCTGGCGCGCGCCGCGCCGGTCTGATTGCCGAGCCCATCGCAGCGGCGATTGGTGCAGGCATGCCGATCACCGATCCGACCGGAAATATGGTTGTCGATATCGGTGGCGGCACGACCGAAGTGGCGGTCCTGTCTCTGGGTGACATTGTCTATGCCCGTTCTGTGCGTGTCGGCGGTGACCGGATGGATGAGGCGATTATCAACTATCTGCGCCGCCAGCATAACCTGCTGATCGGTGAAAGCACCGCAGAACGGATCAAGACCTCTATTGGAACAGCACGCATGCCCGATGACGGGCGCGGCCAGTCAATGCATATCCGAGGCCGCGATCTTCTCAATGGTGTGCCAAAGGAAACCGAAATTTCACAAGCGCAGGTCGCTGAGGCCCTGGCCGAACCCGTCCAGCAAATCTGCGAGGCTGTGATGACCGCGCTGGAAGCCACGCCACCCGATCTTGCAGCCGATATCGTTGATCGGGGCGTCATGCTGACTGGCGGCGGTGCATTGCTTGGCCAGCTTGATCTTGCGCTGCGCGAACAGACCGGTCTGGCGATTTCGGTCGCTGACGAGTCACTCAATTGTGTTGCATTGGGGACCGGTCGCGCACTGGAATATGAAAAACAGCTGCGGCATGTGATAGACTACGACAGCTAACACCAACGCGAGGGAACATCCGCCCTTGGCACGCGACAAGAACAGCGAAGATTTCGTCGGCCCGATCCGCAGATTGCTGGTCGGGGTGTTGGTTCTGGCGTTGGTCGGCCTGTTTCTGATCTGGCGGATCGACAGCCCACGGGTCGAACGTCTGCGCGCGGCGGCGATTGATGCGGTTGTGCCGTCATTTGACTGGGCAATGGCGCCGATCACCGGGGCAGCCAACCTGATCAGCGACTTTCAAAGCTACCAGCAACTGCGCGCGCAAAACCAGGATCTGCGCCGCGAGTTGCAGCAGATGAAGGCCTGGAAGGAAGCGGCCCTGCAACTGGAACAGGAAAACGCCAAGTTGCTGGACCTCAACAACGTCAGCATTGATCCACAGCTTACCGTCGTGACTGGTGTTGTCATTACCGATAGCGGCTCACCGTTTCGTCAGTCGGTTCTGGTGAATGTGGGCGCGCGCGACGGCATCATTGATGGCTGGCCCACGATGGATGCGATCGGTCTGGTCGGGCGCATTGCCGGGGTCGGACAGAACAGCAGCCGTGTGATGCTGCTGACCGACACGTCAAGCCGGGTCCCCGTGACAATCCAGCCTTCGGGACAAAAGGCGATCCTGGCGGGGGACAACTCGCTTAACCCGCCGTTGGAATTTATTGAAAATACGGCACTCGTCCGCCCCGGCGACCGGGTTGTGTCGTCAGGTGACGGTGGCGTGTTTCCTGCCGATCTGTTGGTGGGACAGGTGGCATTGGGCACTGATGACAGGCTGCGCGTCCGCCTGGCTGCGGATTATCAGCGGCTTGAATTCCTGCGCGTCCTGCGGTCGCAACTGCATGAGGTCATCCCGGACCCCGACAACCTGCTTGCCCCGGAAGCCGAATTTTTTGGCCCCGCTGTGATTGATCCTGCCGTCCTGAGCACATCGGAGATAGCTGATGGCTGAACGGACGGATGGGAAAACCTGGATCGGTCGCGGGGTCTTTGTCCTTTTGGCGTTTGTCCTGATCGTCTTTGATCTGGTGCCCCTGGACATGCGCCCGTCCCTTTGGGCCGCGCCCGATCTGTTGCTGGCCGCGACATTGGCCTGGGTCGCGCGCAAGCCACGCCATGTTCCGGTTGTGGTGATCGCGGGGATCATGCTGATGACCGACTTCCTGTTTATGCGTCCCCCGGGGCTTTGGACGGCGCTCGTCGTCATCCTGACCGAGATGATCCGTCGCCAGCACCGGGACTTCCGCAACATGCCGCTGTTGGTCGAATGGGGTACGGTCACCTTCGGGATCGTTGCGATCACACTGGTCAATCGCGTGGTTCTTGCCGTCGTGATGGCGCCGCAAGCACCCTTTGCCTTGGCATTGATCGAGATGGTCGGAACCATCGCGATCTATCCACTCGTTTTGGTCGCTGCGCATTTCGCCTTTGGCGTATCGCGGGCCGCACCCGGTGAACTGGGCAGCAAGGGACAGGCAATATGAAGCGCTCTGCCAAGGATATCATCGCAAGCGCGCGCACCATCAACCGCCGCACCATGGTCGTGGGCGGGGTGCAGCTGGGGGTTATCGGCGCCCTTGGATGGCGATTGCAATCGCTGCAGGTGGAACAGGCAGATCAGTTTCGCCTTCTCGCTGAAGAAAACCGGATCAACATGCGGCTTCTGGCCCCGTCACGCGGTCTGATCTTTGATCGCAACGGTATCGCGATTGCCGATAACGAACAAAACTACCGCGTTGTCATGGTTCGCGAGGATGCCGGTGATGTTGGCGAAGTCCTGGCCAAATTGACAGAGATCGTTGACATCGACCCCGAGGACCTGTCGCGCGCCATGGAAGAGATGCAGCGCCGGTCGCCCTTCGTTCCGGTGACCATTGCTGAACGCCTGTCATGGGAAGATGTCGCCCAGATCAACCTCAACACCCCCGCCCTGCCCGGAATTCAGGCCGAGGTCGGCCTGAGCCGGGTTTACCCCTGGGGCGCGGATCTGGCGCATGTGGTCGGCTATGTCGGCCCGGTCAGTGATTATGATCTCAGCCGCATTGATGACCCGGATCCGCTGCTGCAAATTCCCAAATTCCAGATCGGAAAGACCGGCGCTGAGAACAAGCTGGAACGCACGCTGCGCGGCAGTGCCGGTAACCGCCGGATCGAGGTGAACGCCGCAGGGCGGATCATGCGCGAACTGGACCGGCAGGAAGGGGATCCGGGCAAAGACATCCAGCTGACACTGGACAGCCGCCTGCAAAGCTATGTGCAGGCGCGGCTGGAAGGCGTGTCCGCCGGGGCGGTCGTGATTGATCTTGAAAACGGCGACCTGCGCGCCGTCGCCTCGGCTCCGGCGTTTGATCCTAATCTGTTCGTTCGTGGCATTTCGACGCCTGACTGGAGCAGGCTGAACGAGGACAAATTTCGCCCTCTTGCGGCCAAAGCCGTACAGGGCACCTACCCGCCGGGTTCAACCTTCAAGATGGCGACCATTCTGGCGGCGATGGAAGCGGGTGTCGTTACCCCCGATGAAACCGTCTTTTGCCCCGGATACCTGGATGTCTTCGATACCCGTTTTCATTGCTGGAAACGCAGCGGCCACGGCAACATGAACCTGCATAACGGCCTGAAGGAAAGCTGCGACGTCTATTACTATGATATCGCCCAGCGCGTCGGTATCGACAGAATATCCGAAATGGCCCGCAGGCTTGGCCTGGGCACCCAATACGACCTGCCCCTGTCTGCGGTCGCAGAGGGCCTGGCCCCCAACAAGGAATGGAAGGCCCGCGCCCACGGCGAAGAATGGCGGATCGGCGACACCGTGAACGCATCTATCGGTCAGGGATACGTTCTGACCTCTCCGTTGCAATTGGCGGTCATGACAGCACGGCTTGCAACCGGGCGGGAGGTGACGCCGCGCCTTGTCAGATTGATTGATGGGGTCGCGCAGCCGTCAGGATTGGGCGAAAGTCTTGGGATCAACGAAAACAACCTGCGCCGCGTCCGCGCTGCGATGGATGATGTCAGCAATGCCAGACGCGGCACGGCCTATGGGTCTCGCATCAATGAAGAAGTGCGCAGAATGGCAGGCAAGACGGGCACCAGCCAGGTCCGCCGCATCACGGCCGAGGAACGAGCCTCCGGCGTCATCAGCAACGAGGATTTGCCCTGGGAACGGCGGGACCACGCCCTGTTCGTGGGCTTCGCACCTGTTGAGAACCCCCGCTATGCGGCCTCAGTCGTGGTCGAACATGGCGGCGGCGGGTCTCGGGCAGCGGCACCGGTTGCACGCGATATCCTGTTGCAGGCCCAATACGGCGGTCCGCCACCGCTTGAGGCCTACCCCGCCGGAGCCCGCGAAAAGATCGCAGAGCAGCAACGCCGCATCGAGGTGCGCGTGCCCCCCGGTGCCAAAGGGCGCAGTCGCGCATGAGCTATCTTGCCTCCAACACCCAACATGTGCCGACAGGCTTGCGCAAGGTTCTGCACTTGAACTGGCCAATCATTCTGTTGCTGACCGCGGTGGCAAATGCCGGTTTCCTGATGCTCTATTCCGTTGCCGGGGGGTCCATGACGCCTTGGGTCGAGCCGCAGATGCAGCGTTTTGTGTTGGGCATGGTCCTGATGTTGATTGTGGCCATGGTGCCGATCTGGTTTTGGCGCAATATGGCGTTCGTGGCCTATGTCGGATCGTTGCTGCTATTGTTGGGGGTCGTGTTTTTTGGCGAGATACGCATGGGCGCGCAGCGTTGGATCGACATTGGGTTCATGCGTTTGCAGCCCTCTGAGCTGGCGAAAATCACCGTGGTGATGTTTCTGGCGGCTTATTATGACTGGCTGCCCACCAAGAAAGTGTCGCATCCGTTGTGGGTTGCCCTGCCGGTGCTGTTCATCCTTGCCCCGACCATGCTGATCCTCAATCAGCCCGACCTTGGCACCGCCATTCTGCTGCTGGTCGGCGGGGCCACGGTGATGTTTCTTGCCGGTGTGCATTGGGCGTATTTTGGAACCGTTGCGGCGGCTGGCATTGGCGCGATCGTTGCTGTGTTTCAAAGTCGCGGCACACCCTGGCAGCTCTTGAAGGATTACCAGTACCGTCGGATCGACACTTTTCTGGACCCATCCAATGATCCTTTGGGTGCAGGCTACAATATCACCCAGGCGAAAATTGCGCTCGGATCAGGTGGCTGGACCGGTCGCGGGTTCATGCAGGGCACGCAGTCGCGCCTGAATTTTCTTCCCGAAAAACAGACTGACTTCATCTTCACCATTCTAGCCGAGGAATTCGGCTTCATCGGGACCTTCACGTTGCTGATGCTTTACTTTCTGATCGTGATTTTCTGCGTCACCTCGGCGTTGGGAAACCGTGATCGGTTTGCTTCGCTGCTGACGCTCGGCATCGCCATGACTTTTTTCCTGTTCTTCGCGGTAAATATGGCCATGGTCACCGGGCTGGTCCCCGTCGTTGGCCTGCCACTGCCGTTGGTCAGCTATGGCGGGTCGGCCATGCTGGTGCTGCTGTTGGCCTTTGGCCTTGTTCAAAGCGCACATGTCCATAGGCCTCGCTGATGTTGAATATCCTGTTTTCCGCAAGCCCCGCCGCCTGGTCGGAATATAAAGAGCCACTCAGGGCGAGTTTTGCCAAGGCCGGCCTGGCCGCGCAGTTGTCTTGCGATCACGCACCGGAAGACGTGGATTACATCATCTTTGCGCCCAACGGCCCGGTCACTGATTTTCGCCCCTACACCAGAACCAAGGCTGTGATGGGCCTTTGGGCCGGGGTCGAGACAATAGTTGACAACAAGACCCTGACCCAACCGCTCTGCCGCCTTGTCGATGAAAGCCTGACCCGCGGCATGGTCGAGTGGGTCACCGGACACACATTGCGCCATCACCTTGAAATGGACACCCATATCCATGGTCAGGATGGTCAGTGGCGGGATGACAGCTTTCCTCCGATTGCCCCCAAAAGGCCCGTCACGATCCTTGGAATTGGCGCATTGGGTGCGGCCTGCGGGCAAGCGCTAGATGCGCTGGGCTTTCCTGTGACAGGGTGGAGCCGGAGCGCAAAACACGTTCCGAACATCCGGTGCCTGCATGGCGATGAGGGGCTGCGCGAGGCGCTGACAGGGGCGCAGATTGTCATTCTCTTGCTGCCGCAGACGCCTGAAACAACCAATATCCTGAACAGCGACACGCTGGCACTGATGGCCAGGGGCAGTTTCGTCATCAACCCCGGTCGCGGGCCACTGATTGATGATGCCGCACTGCTTGTGGCTTTGAATGACGGGCAGATTGCCCATGCAACTTTGGATGTTTTTCGCACCGAGCCCCTGCCGCAGGCCGATCCCTATTGGGCGCACCCGCAGGTCACGGTCACGCCGCATATCGCCTCGACGACACGACCCGAAACAGCAGCCGACGTGATTGCCGAAAACATCGCGCGCGGCGAAGCGGGAGGGCCATTCCGGTTCCTGGTGGATCGGGCGCGCGGCTATTAGCGCAGCTTTGGCGGGTTTTCGGGGTTCATGCCCGGCGCGCCCGGCACATGCGGTTGCGCGGGCTCGGGCAAATCAAAGCGCAAGCCAACGCGGGCGAGATGGGCGGCCAACGGATCACTTGCGCGGACAAAAAGCACATCCATGACGCCTGCCTCGATGCCCGAAAACGTCAGCGCCTCGCTTGCTGCCGAAGCCAGCGCTTTCTCCGCACCATCCACCGCATCAACAAAGGCAAGCACATGCCCGCGGGCGCCGTCCTCATAGGTCGCGGCCGCCAGATAGGCAAAGCGCGCCAGCCCTTCGGCGATGGCCAGCTTGCGGTCCAGACCAGCGACCACCGCTTCGGGCAACCCCGCCGGGGCCGAAACCTCTGTCAGGCGCGCCTCGGTTTCGTCAGGGCCGTGTGACAGGGTCGCGACCAGCCAGTCAACGGCCTCGGCCGGGATCAGAATGGCCGATGGGGCCACGTCAAGGTTCAGTGCAAGCCCAATGCCCTGCCCGGACAGCATTTGGGCAAGCGCGCGGCCCGGCACGCCCGCATAGGGTGCGACACGGCCCACGAATTGCGACAACCTTTCTTCACGGTCAAAGACAAGCGCGAACCGCTGATCCTCAATCTCGAACAATTCCGGCGTGATCTGGTCGCCCTCGGCGTCTGAACCCAGCAGCATGAACAGCTCTGTATCGGCCAGCCGCTCGTAAAACCGCAAGCGTGTCGCGTCATCCTCGGGGGCCGCTTGCATCGCGGCATGGGCGTGATCAAGGTCAGTCATTTCAGGGCGTCTTTCACGGCAATGCGCAGCTCAGGCAGCAGATCCTGCGCGAACCACGGGTTTTTTCTTAACCAAGCGGTATTGCGCCACGACGGATGAGGCAAGGGAAAGACGCCCCGAGCGTGGTCGCGCCAGCCTTGCACAGTCGCTGTGACATTTTTTCGCAGGCCCAGGTGCCGGCGATGGGCATGACCGCCAACAAGGACGGTCAAGGGCACAGGGCCGATCGCCGCCATCACCCGGTCATGCCAAGTGGCCTGGCAGACCGGTGGCGGCGGCAGGTCAGAGCCGTTGCGATCATAGCCGGGAAAACAGAAAGCCATGGGCACAATCGCAACCCGGCTGCGGTCATAGAACACGTTTTTCTCTAAGCCCAGCCAGTCGCGCAGGCGGTCCCCGGAGCGATCAAGAAACGGCGTTCCGGTTGCGTACACCCGCATGCCGGGCGCCTGACCGACAATCAGAATCCGTGGCGACCCTTCAAACCAAACCACCGGACGCGGGTCATGCCGGGTGACCGTCGCGGCAAAGCGATCTGCACAAATCCGGCAGGCGGAAATTTCATCCTGGAGGCTGGTCAAGGCGCGTTCTCGGAGATTTCATGGGCATTTTCCTGTTTACCTCATGGCGATCAGAGTTCAAACATAGGCAAACTGTATACGTCCTTGGGACCAGCAGTGTCAGTCAGCCAACCGGGGGTTAAAACATGTATCGCGTCTGGAACTTCGTCACCAATTACTCATTGCTATTGATCATTGGTGCCGTGATCGCCCTGATCTGGGCCAACGTCGATGCAGAGAGCTATGAAGCTTTTGTCAAATGGGAAATTTTCAGCGACTCCATTATCGGCAAGGCAGGCTATAACGCCGAAGGCGTGGTCATCTACCGCAAACTGACGCTGGAATATTTTGTCAACGACGTGCTCATGGCCTTCTTCTTTGCAATCGCAGCCAAGGAAGTCTGGGAAGCCGTGATCCTCAAGAACGGCTCATTGCGCGGCAAAAAGGCCGCGACCCCCCTGATTGCAACAGTCGGCGGCATGGTTGGCCCGATTTCGGTTTATCTGGGCATTGCCCTGGTGCTGGGGTCCGAGACTTTTGATGCTGTCGCCAACGGTTGGGCGATCCCCACCGCAACCGACATTGCGTTCAGCTATCTTGTGGGTCGCATGATCTTTGGCGCCGGACACCCGGCTGTGCGTTTCTTGCTGTTGCTGGCCATTGCCGATGACGCCGCCGGTCTGATCATCCTGGCGATCTTCTATCCGTCGGGCGAATTGCAACCGCTTTGGCTGTTGCTTTCTGTGGGATCTGCCTTGGGTGTCTTTTACTTTTTCAACCGCCTGCCGCGTCAGTTGGACCGTGGGAAACAGAACCGCCCGGTGTCCACCTGGGTCCGCAACAAACTGTCGTTCTGGCCATACCTGATCGCAGGCGCCCTAAGCTGGTATGGGTTTCAGGAATCCGGTATCCACCCTGCCCTTGGCCTGCTGCCCATCGTGCCGACCTTGCCGCATGCGGACCGCGCCTTTGGTATCTTCTCCGAGGCGGAACAGTATCTGACCGACCTGTTGAACCACGCCGAACACCTGCTGAAACACCCGGTTGAAGTTGTGCTGTTCTTCTTTGGCCTGCTGAACGCGGGCGTTGAGTTCTCATCCATCGGGTCGCCCACATGGCTGGTCCTTGCAGGCCTTTTGATCGGGAAACCGTTTGGCGTGCTTTTGTTTGGCTGGCTGGCGGCCGGGCCCTTGAAGCTGGGGTTGCCTCAGGGCATGCGCACGGTTGATCTTTTTGTGATTGGCTGTGTGTCGGCGATTGGCTTTACAGTCTCGCTGTTCATTGCCTCTGTTGCCTTTGATAGCTCTGCCATGCTGGGTGATATTCCGGTGCAGGATGCCGCGAAAATGGGCGCACTCTTCAGCTTTGCGGCTGCGGTCATCGCCATTATCGCGGGCAAGCTAACCGGGGTCGTCAAGCAAGAAGGCTAGGATCCGCGGATCACGCAAACGTCGCTATAATCATGCCGCAAAGTCGCGGTATGGAAAGCTGAGCAGGCATGTTAACCTTTTGCCTGTATCAGGAACCCGTCGCAATCGGCGGGTGTAGGCGGAAACGAAATGCTGGAATTTGCAGAAGTCAGCAAATCTTTTTGGACGGGCACACAGCGCAAGGTCATCCTTGATCGCGCCTCATTTCGTGTGGAGCTGGGCAATTCGCTGGGGATCCTTGCGCCCAATGGCACTGGCAAGACAACGCTGATCAACATGATGTCCGGCCTTGAAAAACCCGATGAAGGCACGATCCGGCGCGGCTGCCGTATTTCATTTCCGCTGGGGTTCATGGGCGGCACCGAGCCGACACTTTCGGCGATGGAAAATAGCCGCTTTATCGCGCGCCTTTATGGGCTGGACCCGGATTATGTTGAGGCATTTTGCCGCTGGCTGTGTGGATTGGAAGAATACTTTGACATGCCGCTTGGCACCTATTCCTCCGGGATGCGGGCGCGGTTTTCCTTTGCGCTCTTGCTGGCACTCGACTTTGATATGTATCTGATCGACGAAGGCATGCCGGGGGCGACCGACGCCGAATTCAACCGCAAAGCCGGCGAAATCCTGCGCGAGAGACTAGAGAAGGCGACCGTGATTATCGTATCCCACCAGCCTGCCACGCTTGAACGGCTTGCAAAATCGGCTGCTGTGCTCAAAAATGGGCAGTTGCATATGTTTGACACCTTGGAAGAGGCGCGCGTGCTTTATGACTACCAAGCCCAAGGTTAAGAAGTTCCGCGTCAGGCGCAGAACGCCAGGTGATGAGGCTGCACAGCAGCCTACATCAGAAGCCGTGGAGGCGGCCAAAGAACCATCCCAGGCCGAACAGATCGCCGCGATCAGCAAGGAGGGGCTGACAGGCCGGCAGTTGCGCATGGCGCGGCGTGTCGCGTTGAAGAACGGCTTTCACGCCTCGTCTGACTATGATGCCGTGCGGCAATTGCGTGCGGCCGGTATCGACCCTTTCCAGCGCAGCTCAGTTCTGGAACTGGTCAGGCCCGATGGGGCCAAAGTGCCAGGGCGTCGGGGCCGCATCCAATTGCCCGATACCACCCAGGAAGACGGCATTTCCCTGCCTTCGACCAACACGCAGACCACGCTAAACCGCAATGCCGCCGAAATTCTGCAAATTCAGCGTGACATTGCCCGGCGACGCAGGCGCAAGCTCGCGCTGCTGTTCACGCGGCTGTCGTTCTTTGTGTTTTTGCCCACGTTCCTTGTCGGCTGGTATTTCTACAATATCGCGACCCCGATGTACGCCACCAACTCTGAAATCGTCATCCAGCAAGCCCAGCCACAGGGCGGCGGCCCGCAGGGGCTGGCGACCTTGTTTCAAGGCACTTCGATGGCAACCCAGCAGGACAGCATCGCAGTGCAGTCTTATCTGGCCTCGCGCGAGGCAATGTTGCGACTGGACCAGGATCACGGGTTCAAGGCGCATTTTTCGGATCCAAATATTGATGCAATTCAAAGGCTTGAGGAAAACGCAACCAATGAACAGGCCTTTTCCGTTTACAGTGATCGGGTAAAGATCAGCTATGACCCGACCGAGGGGTTGATCCGGATGGAGGTCATCGCCGCAGATCCCGTCAAGAGCTTTGAATTCTCCCACGCGCTGATTGGCTACGCCGAGGAACAGGTCGATCAACTGACCGCACGCCTGCGCGATGACCAGATGCGCGGCGCGCTGCAAAGCTATCAGGAGGCCGAGCAGCGCAGGGCCGAGGCCCTCGCCGCCTGGCTCGCGATTCAAGAGAGCGTGCGCCAGATCGACCCCCAAAGCGAATCCTCTGCGCGCATGTCGCAGATCAGTTCGCTTGAAAGTGAGAAACAAAGGTTGGAGCTGGTGCTGCAATCCCGCCTGAATGTGGATCGCCCCAGCGAGGTGCAGGTCCAGTCCTTGCGCGACCAGATCGCCAATATTGACGCGCTTATCGGTGATCTGCGAAACCAGCTTGTTGGTGGCACGGGCGAGCAGATTTCATTGGCAGCACGCAACACCGAACTGCGCACAGCCGAAGAAAACTATAACTTCCAGACCGTGATGGTGCAGCAGGCGCTGACCCAGATGGAAACCGCACGCATCGAAGCCAACCGACAGGTTCGTTACCTGTCACAAAGCGTGCGACCGATCATACCGGATCAGGCAACCTATCCGCGCGCATTTGAAAACACGATCCTGGCGTTCTTGATCTTCTCAGGGCTCTACCTGATGATTTCGATTACCGCTTCGATCCTTCGTGAACAGGTAAGCTCTTGATGCATAAAGTCGATATCGGTGACCTGGTGGTCAGCAATGACCTTCCGCTCTTGGTGATCGCCGGGCCTTGTCAATTGGAAGGTCTGGACCACGCAGAGATGATCGCCGGGAAAATGGCCGAGGTCTGTGCCACCCATGGCGCTCAATTTGTGTTCAAGGGCTCTTACGACAAGGCCAACCGCACGTCGTTGGGTGGCAAACGTGGGCTGGGCATGGACGAAGGCCTGAAAGTCATGCAATCGGTCAGGGACAGCATCGGTTGCCCGGTGCTGACGGATATTCACGCGCCCGACCAATGCGCCACGGTGGCCGAGGTATGCGATATCATGCAAATCCCTGCCTTCCTGTGCCGCCAGACAGACCTGCTGCTGGCCGCTGGTGAAACCGGGGCCGTCATCAACGTCAAGAAGGGGCAGTTCCTGGCCCCCTGGGACATGCCCAATGTCGTGTCCAAGATCGAAAGCACCGGCAACAGGCGCATTCTGCTGACCGAGCGCGGTGCATCCTTTGGCTATAACACGCTGGTCGCCGATATGCGCTCTTTGCCCACGATGGCGCGCACCGGCTATCCTGTCGTGATGGACGCCACCCATTCGGTGCAGCAACCAGGCGGCATGGGTGGCTCATCCGGTGGACAGCGCGAATTTGCACCCGTGATGGCGCGGGCGGCGGTATCTCTGGGCATCGCCGCGGTCTTCATTGAAACGCATGAAGACCCTGACAATGCACCCTCTGACGGGCCGAACATGATCCCGCTGGACCAGATGGACAAACTGGTCAAAAGCCTGATGGCGTTTGACGCTTTGGCAAAGGCCGATCCGCTCCGGGTGTGACGGGAGCCGTTCTGCCTGCTATGCTACGATACTGGCTGATGGATTGATTTGATGCGCTTTTTTCTGCTTTTCGCCATATTGTTGACCCTGGCAATGCCCGCTTCCGCGCAAGAGGCAAACGGCACCATCACAACCGAATCCTCGGCCCAGCAAGACGCGGCCATCGCCCAGCGTATTCGCGAGATCCTTGGTGAGTTGGGCAATTACGATGATGTCAGCGTGACGGTCAGCGAAGGTGTCGTCACTTTGCGCGGGACCACGACATCCGCGACCGAGGCATCAGACCTTGATCCCCTGACCGCCCGGATCGAAGGGGTCGTCGCCGTGCGAAATCAGGTGACCGAAACAACAGATATCGCAGACAGGCTGAACCCTGCGATAGAACGGTTCCGGTCCCGGATCGATCAGTTCATCGCATTCTTGCCCCTGGCCCTGATTGCGGGCGCCGCTTTCGGGTTTGTCGTCTTTTTGGGCTTTGCATTGGCGCGGATGCGACGCCCATGGGAACGGCTGGCACCCAATACCTTCATTGCCGAGATTTACCGCCAGCTTCTGCGCATCGCGTTCCTGATTTTCGGGATCGTCATCGCGCTGGATATCCTGAACGCCACCGCACTCCTGAGCACAATCCTTGGTGCGGCGGGTATTATCGGTCTGGCGTTGGGTTTTGCGGTCCGCGACACGGTTGAAAACTTTATCGCCTCGGTCATGCTGTCCTTTCGCCAGCCGTTCCGACCCAATGACACCGTTGAGATCAACGGCGATACAGGCAAGGTCATTCGGTTGACCAGTCGGGCGACGATCCTTTTGTCGTTTGACGGCAATCACATCCGCATTCCCAATTCCACCGTATTCAAAAGCCGGATCATCAACTACAGCCAGCACGCCGAGCGCCGCTTCATGTTTTCGATCATCGTTGAACGGGATGCAGACCTGCAAGCGACGCGCGCCTTGGTCTCCAGAACCGTGCAAGGGTTGCCATTTGTCCTAAGCGAACCCGCCGCCCAGACCTGGATTGAGGCGTTGCTTCCATCAGGCGTTGAGCTGGTCGTCACCGGTTGGGTGGATCAGAACGAGACTTCAATCGTGCGCGGCAAGGGTGAAGCTCTGCGTCAGGTCAAACTGGCCATTCAGGCCGCCGGGATCGTCCTTCCCGACGCGACTCAAGCCATTCAGATCACCCGCGACGCGCAACCAGCCACCCCTGATCTACAAGAAAGCACACAGGTCGACACCGTTGACGCCAGCGAAAACGCGGCACTGGACCGCATCGTCGCGGCTGAGCGACAAGAAGAATTGTCAGAAGACCTGCTCCGCGAGGACAACCCAAAGGAATAGGCGCATTTCTTTGCAAACGGGGCTTGAACCGGTCCCGCCTTCGCAGTATCTAGCCCCTCGCTGCTGGGATGTAGCCAAGTGGTAAGGCAACTGTTTTTGGTACAGTGTACCGTAGGTTCGAATCCTACCATCCCAGCCAGCTCTCTCTTTTCAGCGGTGCGTTGATCGGCTCTTCATATGGGTATCGGTGTAGGCTACTTGAGGCACTGATCGAGTGCCCCAATTGCTGCCCCACCTATGGCTCCTGCGCCTTCGCGTGGACCCTGATAATCAGCTCGAACCCTGGCTCGCCGTAGATCCCCGCCAAGGGGCCTGTGATTGAGTAACCGCTGACGCTGTCGTCAAAGACTTGGTCAACCTCGAAGAGATGTTCGGGCCAGCCATCGAAGGCCGCGATGACGACGATGTCGCCTTCCTTTAAGTCTTGGTAGTCTTGGATACGCATTGGAAATCCTCCTATGGTTGGTATCGTTTTAGATACGGAGGCTTTCTCGGTTTGCTGGGTTTGGTTATTTGGGCTGCTTACGGCCCAAAGCCGCCGCTGGCCGATGTGTCCGATGCCGCGTCGCAGCTTTCGCATTGCGGACATTCGCTGCGCTCGCCTGACTTTCAAGATGGCAGATGTCAGCGCTTGGAACAGTGCCGCGACTATGTCAGTAACGGCAACCAAATGTGCCAGCGTCTCAAGACGCGTAACTCCAAACTTTACTTTGCTACCTGAAACAATAGGGTTGTGCAGCAGGATAAGTGAGGCAATTGGCCAATGGCTGAGCAAGGCGAGTCAAATACCGAAGCGTCCGCCCCAGTGGATGGCGATAAAGACTTGGCAATTTTTGGCCAGTGGTGTGAGGATTTTAGAGCCCTTCAGGGCGTCTTTTGGCGTGTACCTTTTTTTGCCATGACAATTACTGGTGGTCTAGGTGCCGCTATACTTGCCTTCGATGGGCCTACCGAACTTAAGCGATTCATCCTTTTCTTTGTGGCGATTTGCAACGTCAGCCTGATATTTATCGCTTGGAGAATAAGAGGTACGATGGAGGCTCTGCTCATCAAGATTCACAAGTTCGAGGGTTTGAAAAAGCCCCTTTCGAGTTTTTTTGTGTTGAGGGTTTTTACCTTTTTGTTCCTTATGGTTGCATTAGCGGCGGCTCTCGGTAGCATATTTGGTGACAACAGCTGGTTTGATAAGGACAGCGAGAAAGCGGCTAGTAGCGTGCAGAGTAGCCAACAGGAAGAGCAAGGTTCAGTCGGAGAAACACCTGACGAGGGCTGATGTTTGTTCAAGTGCACTGATACCGTTCCCATCAACGGCAGTTTCTTCGGCAAGTACAAATCCACCGACGCCATCTTTCATAAGACGCCAAATGTCCGACACCTCAGGTGCTGACATATTGCCACTTATTCCTTGGCTTGCAGCATTTGCTATTTGGGAAGCGATGAGAAGTTTTTCTCTGAAACCGGCAAAGTCGATTAAGATCTGATCGATCAATGCAGGAACGCTGTGTGAACCGTAACAAAGGGCAAGATCAGAACGATCAATGACCACATAATCGCAGATTCTGGCGATATCTTTCATGATCGGTCCGTCTATACGCGTCCCAATCTTCGCAATTAGGCCAACTTGCCTCCCACAATGTTCAATTAATCCAAGGGCCTCTTGTACTGGTTCAATATCAGCTATCGCTGGAAGCATAAGGAAATCGAATAGGTCGTTTCTAAGTATAAATTTCGCCTGTTCAATGTTTCGCTCATCAAATCGGAAAGAGGGGATGGGCTTGTTCGCAACTACCATGCTGCGGGTACTCGTAATCACATCACTTGAACGCGCTTTGGCGACGATCTGCGCGCCATCGATGTAGCAAATTTCGAACTCACATCTGTTGTCCCCGTATACGATCACATCACCGGGAGCCAAACTCATGGTGTCCGTCGTCAGGGATTTTGGCACAGATGGCTGCGTGAACTAAGAGAGGGCCTGGCTCATCTGGTTCGTTTGATTATGCGGCGGATTTGCGATGAAGCAAGCGTCGCGTTTCGATGGTCTGTCGT
>Ga0316205_10000182_pt1 | contig 133444 bp, 119 predicted proteins | sample 3monthpyrite_MG_FD_204941 | JGI IMG/M metagenome (GOLD analysis project Ga0316205, IMG submission 204941) | Microbial mat bacterial communities from mineral coupon in-situ incubated in ocean water Damariscotta River, Maine, United States -... | ecosystem: Environmental > Aquatic > Marine >...
TAGTCTGGTTGAAAAACATCATATGAACGGGCATTGAGTTTCGGTGTTAGTCTGGTTGAAAAACATCATATGAACGGGCATTGAGTTTCGGTGTTAGTCTGGTTGAAAAACATCATATGAACGGGCATTGAGTTTCGGTGTTAGTCTGGTTGAAAAACATCATAAGTGGCTGTAAAAATCTAAAAAAACAGCCACTAAAAAAGCCCCGCACTGCGTTCAACAATGCGGGGCCTTAATTAGGATTATTACGTCAAATTAAGCTTGGGCTTTTTCTTCAACAGTAACGGCTTTCATACTTAAACGAATGCGGCCTTGTTTATCAATTTCAAGAACCTTAACTTTGATGGTCTCACCTTCAGTTAACTCATCGCTAACTTTCTCAACACGTTCGTCACTAATTTGTGATACGTGAACAAGTCCATCTTTACCAGGAAGAATAGTGACAAAGGCACCAAAGTCCATCAACTTAGCAACTTTACCTTCGTAGATTTTACCTACTTCAACTTCAGCGGTAATTTGTTCTACCATCTTACGCGCTTCTTCAGCCGCTACGCCATCAGATGAAGCGATTTTCACCATGCCATCGTCGGTTATATCCATGCTTGTACCGGTTTGTTCAGTAATAGAACGGATTGTTGCACCACCTTTACCAATAACATCGCGAATCTTGTCTGGGTTGATTTTGAACGTAACATAACGTGGTGCATGATCAGACATTTCAGTACGAGTTTCAGAAAGAACCTTGTTCATTTCGCCTAAGATAAATAAACGCCCTTCTTTTGCTTGGTCAAGGGCAATTTCCATAATTTCTTTGGTAATGCCTTCGATTTTGATATCCATTTGTAATGCTGTGATACCATCTTTAGAACCCGCAACTTTAAAGTCCATGTCGCCTAAGTGATCTTCATCGCCTAAAATATCTGACAAAATCGCAAATTTTTCGCCTTCTTTGATTAAGCCCATCGCAATGCCAGCAACAGGTGCTTTAACTGGAACGCCAGCATCCATTAATGACAAGCTTGTTCCACAAACTGATGCCATCGAGCTAGAACCATTTGATTCTGTAATTTCAGATACCACTCGCAATGAGTAAGGGAATTCGTCTTGGTTTGGCATAATGGCCAATACGCCACGTTTGGCTAAACGGCCATGACCAATTTCACGACGACCCGGCATACCGGTACGTCCTGTTTCGCCTACGCTGAATGGAGGGAAGTTATATTGAAGCATGAATGGATCGCGAAAGCTGCCTTCAAGCGCATCAATCACTTGTGAATCACGTTCAGTACCTAAAGTAGTAACAACGATTGCTTGCGTTTCACCACGTGTGAATAATGCTGAACCATGTGCACGAGGTAAAATACCTGTTTTAACACTAATTGGACGTACAGTACGCGTATCACGACCATCAATTCGTGGGTTACCATCTAATACTTGACTACGCACAATCACTTTTTCGAGTGATTCCATTGCATCACGTACGTCTTCTTCGCTGTTTGCATCGTCTGCGGTTAGTTTAGCGATTGCCGCTTTACGTACAGCACCTAACGCATCATAACGGTCAAGTTTTTCTTTAATTTGGTAGCCTGCTTTAAAGCCTGCTTCGCATTCTGCTTTAACAGCATCGGCAACTGCTTGGTTTTTGTCTTCTGGAGACCAATCCCATTTTTCGGCACCAGCCATTTTAGCAAACTCTGCAATACCTGTAATAACAGATTGGAAAGCATCATGACCAAAAGTTACTGCACCTAACATCACTTCTTCTGATAAAAGATCGGCTTCAGATTCAACCATTAATACGGCTGAATCAGTACCAGCAACAACCAAATTCAAATCCGAATCTGCAATTTGAGAAGTGGCTGGATTTAAAATGTAGTTACCTTCTTTATAGCCAACACGCGCACAACCTACAGGCCCGTTAAACGGTGCACCGGTTAAGGTTAAGGCAGCTGAAGCACCAATAAGCGCAAGCATATCAGGCTCAATTTCTGGGTCGCGCGACATAACGGTTGCAATAACTTGTGCTTCGTTAGTAAATCCATCAGGGAAAAGAGGACGGATAGGACGATCGATTAATCGTGATGTTAATGTTTCATGTTCACTTGGACGGGCTTCGCGTTTTAAGAAACCACCTGGAATACGACCCACTGAATATACTTTTTCTGTGTAGTTAACGGTTAATGGGAAAAAGTCACGACCTGGTGCCGATGTTTTTTCTACAACAGCCGTTACGAGCAATTTTGTATCGCCCATGCTAATCATTACTGAACCGGTTGCTTGACGTGCAATTTCGCCAGTTTCAAGCGTTACAGTTTGGTCACCAAATTTAAATTCATGTTTTACAGGAGTCATCGAGTATCCTCGTTTCTTGATTTTGTGTTAGTTTTTAACGATAAAACGCCAGCAGAAAATCGCTGGCGCTTGTATTCTTAATTATATACTTGTCTTTTAAAATAATAGATTTATTAAAAGACATTCTTCGGTTTTACTTACGCAAACCTAAAGCTGTAATCAAATCGCGGTAGCGTTGAATATCTTTGTTTTTAAGATAATCCAATAATTTACGACGTTGGCTAACCATTCGTAACAAACCTTGACGTGAATGATGGTCATGGATGTGTTCTTTAAAATGGCCAGATAAATCATTGATACGGTTAGACAATAAAGCCACTTGAACTTCTGGTGAACCGGTATCGCTCTCTGTACGAGCATATTTACTAACAATGTTGGCTTTCTCTTCTGCGCCTAAGGACATCGCAAACTCCTGTTATTACACAATAAATGTTACAAAATTAAAGGCGCGTATTGTACCTGTCGGGTGCGCCCTGACACAAGCTAAATCAAGGGTTTTAGAGATATTATTCGGGTAAAATCCCAGATATCACTAAATTAATGCATTTCCCTCAATTTAAAGATTTTTAGATAATTACGGTTATAAATTGACCAAACGTTTGGGAGCAACCCGCCCATCATCGAGAATATGACCAATACCGATGAAATCATCAGGTTTTTCGCCCATCAAGCATACCCAACCATTACTTGGCGCTTTGGGAACTAAAACTGGCTGACCTTGACGGACATAATAAGCCGAGTTAGCTGTTAAATTAATTTCAGGCCAACCCACTAAAGCGCTGTGCATTGGCAGTAGTAAATTATCGAGTTGTTCAAACTCTGTATCAGATTCAGCAATCTCAATTAACTTGTCTAACGTAATGGTTTGTTTGATATCAAAAGGGCCAGCAGCAACACGTCTTAAGCTTTTTAAGTGAGCCCCACATTCTAGAATTTCACCTATATCTTCCGCCAAGGTACGGATATAGGTTCCTTTTGAACAGTGAACAAATAACTCTAATTCATCGTGTTCAAAAGCCAATTTTTTCAACTCAAAGATAGTCACATTACGTGGCTTACGTTCGACCTCGATGCCCTGTCTTGCTAGCTCATACAGTGGTTTACCATTTTGTTTTAACGCTGAATGCATCGGTGGGATTTGCGAAATTTCGCCACGGAATGAGTCAAGCGCCATTTCAATTGTGCTATCAGATAAAATCGGAACTGCTCGAGTTTCTAAAACATGACCTTCAGCATCGGCTGTATTAGTGCGCTGCCCTAATTTAGCAATGCCTTGATATTTTTTATCTGAATCGAGAAGATAACTTGTAATTTTGGTTGCTTCACCAAGACAAATCGGCAAGAGCCCTGTTGCTAGAGGATCTAAACTACCAGTGTGACCCGCTTTTTGAGCTTTAAAAAGCTGCTTAACTTTTTGTAAAGCTGCATTCGATGTTAAACCCAGCGGTTTATCAAGCAATAAAATACCATGCACTGATCGACCTTTACGTTTACGCGCCATTAATCGTCACCGTCTTTATGTTTTTCATTATCATTTTCAACTGCGGCATCAATAAGGCTCGATAAACTCGCTCCATAAGCAATACTTTTGTCATAAATAAACCGTAAATTAGGCACAATTCTTAAAGACATTCTTTTCGCTATTTGCTTGCGCATAAAACCACTAGCTTTTACTAAAGCTTGTTGTACATTTTCGATATCTTGTGAGTCATCAAGTAAGGTGTAAAAAACTTTGGCATAGGCTAAATCACGTGCCACTTCTACACCAGAAATAGTGAGTAATTTGAAACGGGGATCGTTGGATTCATTTTGAAGCATATCAGCAATTTCTCGCTGCAACTGCTCTCCAACTCGACGGGCTCGACTAAAATCTTTAGGCATGATAGTTACGGTTTATTAAAAAACTAAAATAAGAAGATAAAATTAAAGCTCACGCTTCACTTCAATACGTTCAAATACTTCGATCTGATCGCCTGCTTTTACATCATTGTAATTTTTAACACCAATACCACATTCAGTACCTTGTTTAACTTCGTTTACGTCATCTTTAAAACGTCGTAACGATTCAAGTTCACCTTCATAGATAACAACATTATCACGCAATACACGAATAGGATTACTGCGTTTAATCGTTCCATCAATAACCATAGACCCTGCAATCGCACCAAATTTTGGTGACCGGAAAACATCGCGCACTTCTGCAAGACCAATAATTTCTTCTTTAAATTCTGGCGCCAACATACCTGTCATCGCAGATTTAACATCATCGATTAAATCGTAAATAATACTATAGTATCGGAGATCAACTTCTTCTTCGTCAAAGATACGTTTAGCCGAAACATCAGCACGAACATTAAAACCAACAACAATAGCTGAGGAAGCAACGGCTAAGTTAGCATCAGATTCGTTGATGCCACCAACTCCACTAGCAACAATTTTAACGTTCACTTCGTCAGTAGACAGTTTTGTTAATGCATCAATAATAGCTTCGACTGAACCTTGCACATCACCTTTTAATACAACATTAACGGTTTGCACATCGCCTTCTGCCATTTGTGAAAACATGTTTTCAAGTTTTGCGGCCTGTTGACGGGCAAGTTTTGTTTCACGCGCTTTACTTTGGCGGAACACCGCAACTTCACGCGCCTTACGCTCACTTCCAACGACTGTTGCTTCATCACCAGCAGAAGGTGTACCGGATAAACCGAGTACTTCGACTGGCATTGATGGGCCAGCAGTTGCAAGTGACTCACCACTATCATTAACAATAGCTCGAACACGCCCATACTCTAAACCCGCTAGTAAAATATCGCCCTTATTTAAGGTTCCACGCTGAACGAGTACCGTTGCTACTGGGCCGCGACCTTTATCAAGTCGAGCTTCAACGACTACGCCACGCGCAGTCCCTTCAACGACAGCGGTTAATTCAAGTACTTCAGCTTGTAGATTGATTGCCTCAAGCAAATCATCGACACCTTCTCCCGTATGTGCAGATACATTAATTAAAACCGTATCACCACCCCAGTCTTCAGGAATAACATCATTTTGAGAGAGTTCGTTCTTAACACGTTCTGGATCAGCCTCAGGCTTATCCATCTTATTTATCGCAACGATCAGAGGAACTTCAGCTGCTTTTGCATGCTGAATCGCTTCTTTTGTTTGTGGCATCACACCATCATCTGCTGCAACAACTAACACAACAATATCAGTCGATTTTGCACCTCGTGCACGCATTGCTGTAAACGCAGCATGACCCGGTGTATCTAAGAAAGTAATATCGCCTGTCTTAGTTGGAACATTGTACGCGCCAATATGCTGTGTAATGCCGCCAGCTTCGCCAGAGGTTACTTTTGTATTTCGAATATAATCAAGTAATGACGTTTTACCGTGATCAACATGCCCCATAATTGTTACGACAGGTGAACGTTTAACTGCAGTACCACCTTCATCACTTTCAAGAATTTGTTCTTCAATGGCGTCATCTTTAATTAACTTAACTGTATGCCCCATTTCTTCAACAACGATGGTTGCTGTTTCTTGATCTAAGACTTGATTTATTGTCACCATTGAGCCCAGGTGCATCATTGCCTTAATAACCTCTGCAGCTTTAACGTGCATTTTTAATGCTAAGTCTGCAACAGTAATTGTTTCAGGTAAGGGTACCTCATGGATAACTGGATCTACTGGCTTTTGGAAACCATGTTCAGTACTTTCAGACGATGACGTATTTCTCGATACTTTTTGTTTACGTTTACGTTTATTTTTACCAGTATTATCACCAGCGACATGCAGCTCTTTTCGACCATACTTAGTTTTACGATGATCAGCCCCATCACGGCTATTACCTTGTTCTTTGTCTTTTGCTGGTTTATCTTTACCTGCCTTATCTTTACTTTTTGCATCTTCTGTAGCAGTTTTAGATACAGGCTCATCTTTTTTCGTTGCAGCTTTCTTTTCGGCTTCTAACTTAGTCTCTTCTTCACGTTTAACTTTATCTTCTTCACGCTTAACTTTATCTTCTTCGGCTGCTACACGTGATGACTCTTGCTCTTCTTTTAAACGTATATTCGCAGCATGTTGTTGGCGTTGCTCTTCCTCAAGCTGTTCTCTTTGTGCTTGAACCTCTGCTAGCTTGTCTGTACTAACTTCTTCAGCTTCTGCTGATTTTTTTGCATAAGTACGTTTTTTACGTACTTCAACTGTCACTGATTTACTTGTTGTTGTACGCGACCCCGTTTGCTTTAGTTCTGAAGTCGAACGCCGGCTTAACGTGATTTTAGATCCTTTGGGTTTATCTACCTTCTTCGCAGCTTCTTCTTTACCATGTTTGGTTCGTAAAAAAGTTAATAACTCCATTTTTTCAGCGTCACTAACCATCGCATCATCATCTGCAATTTTAATACTCGCTTCTTTAAACTGCTCGAGTAATTTTTCAACGCTAATTCCAACTACTTCAGCGAATTGTTTGACGGTTACATCAGCCATTTATTTTTTACCTTAATTAACATTCTTAAATATTTTTTATAAAACGAAATTATTACTTACTCAATTCAGACTCTGCTTCTTCAAACCACGGCTTACGTGCAGTCATAATGAGTTGTCCTGCAAGTTCTTCATCCATATCTTCAATTTCCATCAACTCGTCAACAGACTGCTCAGCCAAGTCTTCCATTGTAATAATACCCTGCTTAGCCATTTTATAAGCTAAAGGCAATTCCATTCCTTCCATTTCTTTTAAATCATCTGCTGGTTCAACACTTAAATCTTCTTCTTTAGAAATAGCACGAGTTAATAAAACATCATTGGCTCGACCACGTAATTCATTAACCATATCGTCATCGAATTCTTCAATTTCTTGCATTTCATCAAGAGGTACATACGCAATTTCATCGACTGTAGAAAAACCTTCTTGCGCTAAGATCACTGCCACTTCCTCATCAACATCAAGTGCTTCCATAAAGAGCTTTTGAATACGCTCTGCCTCAGCTTCACTTTTCTCTTCAGCATCTGTTTCGGACATAACATTTAAAGTCCAACCGGTTAATTCGCTTGCTAATTTAACGTTTTGACCACCTCGACCAATGGCTTGTGATAATTGCTCTTCTGCAACAGCAATGTCCATTGACTCAGAATCTTCGTCGACAACAATGGACTGCACTTCCGCAGGTGACATTGCGTTGATAACAAACTGCGCTTGATTATCATCCCATAAAACAATATCAATTCTTTCACCAGCTAATTCGTTAGATACCGCTTGCACACGAGAACCTCGCATACCAACACATGCACCGACAGGATCGATACGTGGCTCAGTACTATTCACGGCGATTTTTGCTCTTGAACCAGGGTCACGTGACGCGCCAACCAATTCAATTAAACCTTCACCAATCTCAGGTACTTCAATTTTAAATAATTCAATTAAAAATTCAGGTGCAGTCCGGCTTACAAATAATTGAGGTCCTCGAACTTCTTTGTTTATTTCTTTTAGGTAACCACGAATACGATCACCTGGACGAACAGACTCACGTGGAATCATATTTTCACGAGGAATGATGGCATCGGCATTTGAACCAAGATCAAGAAATACATTGCCGCGTTCAACACGTTTAACAACACCCATAACCAATTCACCAATACGACCTTCGTATAATTCCACAACTTGTGCACGCTCGGCTTCTCGAACCTTTTGCACAATAACTTGTTTAGCTGTTTGTGCTGCTATTCGACCAAACTCAACCGAATCAATCTGTTCTTCAATATAATCGCCTTCATTAAGCTTTTCATCGTCAAACTGCGCTGCACTTAAAGTATATTCCCGTTCAGTTTGCTCAACCGCGTCATCAGCAACAATTAACCAACGACGGAAAGTATCATAACCACCGGTTTCTCTATCAATATCAACTCGAACGTCAATGTCCGCTTCGTAACGTTTTTTTGTTGCCATGGCCAAAGCAGCTTCTATTGCTTCAAATATGATGTCTTTATCAACACCTTTTTCATTTGATACTGCGTCTACAACCATTAATATTTCTTTATTCATTACTTTGTCCTAATTTTGAACTTCAACAAATACTGCTGTTTGGTTTCCCATTTCTGTTACGGATTCATTAAATTTATTTATGAATTAAATTCGCTTTATCAATTTGATCAAAATCAAATATAAATTCCAACTCTGTTCCTAACTCACTAATTGTAATCTTGCCATCTTCAATGGCGACAATATTACCTTTAAGCTTACGTCTCTTCTCAACCATTCCATGAAAACGTAAAGCGACAGCCTCGCCAATAAATTGACCAAAATCTTCAATTTTAAAGAGTGGCCGCTCAGTTCCAGGTGATGATATTTCTAAACTGTATTCACCTTTAATCGGGTCCTCAACATCTAATATGCCACTAACCTGACCACTTACTTTCTGGCAGTCATCCAGGTTTACGCCGTTATCTGAATCAATAAATATTCTCACAATTGAATGTTTACCTTGTGAAATATATTCAATGCCTAACAAATCATATCCCAATGCAGAAACGGTTGGCGTTAACATATCGACCAATTGTTGTTGAATTCGAGCCATATCTATTTAACTTACACCCTACGTTAAGGCAATAAATAATTCGGTAAAAAACCAATTACTTTATTTCTATAAACAAAAAGTGGGCTCAAGGCCCACTTTTAAAATTCTTTATCTCTGTAAAACGCGCATATTATACCATTATGCCCACATATAACCAATATATTTGTATTGTTTTCCAAATAACATCAAAATTAATGGTTAAAATTTAGCTATAAATACAAAAACTTCAGATTTAGCTAATTTAATCGGAATATTCTCTATCTATTTACACAACTAAAACTCAAGGACAATCTCGGAGTAATCTTCATCACAAAATGTCTCATAAATTGCTTCACTAAATGGCGTTGCTTCAGTTTGAAAAATCTCCCACCAGGGAATCAGCTCAAAATCATCTTTTGCTGTAAGTGCTTTTAACTGAGATGTTGTAAAGGGTGGATTACTTGAAAATAAACCATACGTTGCTATCAAGAACCAAAAGAGAGAATATGGGATTTTTAAAATCCATGTTTTTAAATTCTGAGATTTTTTAATTTCACGAATAATATCAATATAATCAACTCGTTCTTTTCCAGAAATATTATATACTTTTCCATTCGGTTGATTTTCGATACAAAACCCAATAATTCTACAAAAATCAGCCACATACAGTGGTTGACGCATATAGCGACCATCCCCTGGAATTGGAAATATTGGAATACGTTTCATAAACCGCGATAGCCATCCAAAGTGCTTTCTATCAAACCAACCAAACATCAATGTCGGCCGCAACACACAGTGAGCAATACCTGAGTCTCGAACCATTTCTTCCTGACGTTTTTTGGTCTCGGTATAATCATCATCAGCAACTGACTCAACAACTGAAGAACTGATATGCACTATGTAAGGGACACTATATTTTTTTGCCGCATCAAGAACCATTTGAGTTGAGTTAATGTTATTCGCAACAAAGGGAGCTGAAGATTTCGCCCCAATTTGAGCTTGTAACATCACAATTGCAGCAGCTTCTTTCACGTGCAACTGCCAAGTTCCCTCGTTAACTAGATCCTCTTCGATGCAAATAATATCAGGATGCAATTTTTTTAGAATCTTGATATTTGCGCTATGCTTATCAACAACGACTAAATTAACGTAGCCTAACTTTTTTAATTGCACGACAAGATTCTGTCCAACCAGCCCAGCACCACCAGGCAAGAAAACTTTATCTTTTTTATTTATAGTCATTTATTACTTACCTAAAAATTTAGTTTGCGAAAAATAAAACTCGGTATTAATTTGATTATCATCATTATGAAAAACCAAAATGGTGGTACGTAAATAATACTCTTACGTTTGGCAATACCTTTAACAATATATTTTGCAGCCTGTTCAGTTGATGCCCATAAAGCTCCTTTTTTAATTTCTGCTGTCATTGGCGTATCAATAAAACCCGGTTTAATCGTTAAGACGTTAATACCCTTATCATGCAACTTATAACGTAATCCTTCTAAATACGTTGCAAGTCCCGCTTTAGCAGAGCCATAGATAAAATTACTCTTACGCCCACGATCACCAGCAACTGAGGTAACAACTGCTATTGTCCCGTTCTTTTGTTCTAACATCTTGTGGGAGAATAAAACCAATAAAGAAACGGCACTAGTATAGTTTGAAGTAACTTGCTCAATGGCTTTAATTGAATTTGTTTCACATTCTTGTTGTGAGAACATAATGCCATAACACACAAACAATAAATCAATGGAATCAACTCCCTCTAAAATATCATCGACAAGATTTGCATGTCCTGACATAGCATTAAAATCTATAAGATAGCTCTTGGTACTATGACAGCCGCGCGAAACCAAATCGTTAGCAACAACCTTTAATTTCCCTTCATCACGCGCAACTAAATGAAAACAAACATCGTCGGCTAATAACTCTTTTGCAACTGCCTGAGATATGCCTGATGTTGCACCTAATATAATAATATTTCGCATATTATCCAGTAATCCTTAATTTGTTGAACTAGTGTTAACACGACGCCAAAAACTCGATGAAAAATGTGGGTCAATATATTCCCGGAAATTATTTAACTGTGGGAATGACTGATTAAACATTTCATGCGACATTCTTGCATCCTTTGCAGGATATATTGCACCACCAACAGAACTTACAAGTTTATCAAGTTCGTTTAGAAAACGTAACGTTCGCTTTCCTCTATTAGGGAAATCAAGCGCCAAAGTATAACCTTCACGTGGGAAAGACATCATACCAACAGAAGAAATATTGCCGAATTTTTTTAATACCGATAAAAAAGAGGCCATACCTTTTTTTGAAACTAATTTTAATATTTCTGTGATGACATCCTTTCCATCAATGATTGGCACGACACATTGATATTGAAAAAAACCACGCTCACCATACATGCGGTTCCAGTTTAAAATATTATCAAGCGGATAAAAAAATGGAGCATAATGTGAAAGCGATTTTTCTGGCTTTTTTTGATGTGAGTAAAAATACAAGTTATTAAACGCTTTTATTGTAAAAGAATTTAAAGCTATACTCGGAAAATCAAATGGTATATTAAGGGGGTTTCGTGATGGTTTTTTTCTTGTATAGGCTACTGGATGCTCTACTGCATGTTCACCCGTATAATAAATTCCACGACCAAGCTTTTCAGCGCGAGAAGAAGTATCTATCCAGGCAACCGTATATTCGTTAGTCGTGGCCTGATCAAGATCAAAAAAACCTTCTACCGACTTAAAAGACTTTTGTGTTGTAGAAATAAATGGGGTAATTATTTTTTTTAAATTAAATTCAACCCATGTAATTAACCCCGTTAATCCTAAGCCACCAATGGTTGCTTTAAAATGATCGCTGTTATTGTTGTTTGAGCATATTAGAATTTCATTATCAGATCGTCTTAATTCAAGGGCTGTAATATGGTTCCCAAAACTACCTACCTGATGGTGATTTTTCCCATGAACATCGTTGGCAGTTGCTCCACCAACAGTAATAAATTGGGTACCTGGAGTAACAGGTAAAAACCATCCATGAGGCACGATTACAGAAAGGATGTCGTCAAACGTTGTTCCAGCCTCACATCGAATTACTCCATTTTTTTTATCAAAAAAATGTATATGGTTTAATTGAGAACCATCAATAATAATCCCATCGTCATTTAAACAACTATCGCCATAACTCCGTCCTTGCCCATACACAAGACAATTTACATCGTCTTCACTCATATCAGGCGTGAAAGACGAATGAAACCAAGACAGTCGTTTAATTTTTTTAAATTTACATCTTGGGTTTCGTCCCCACGAGTCGTAATTTTTATTCACTGAAGATTTCATTAAAGAATCAAATGGCGAGAATTACACTAAACAAACAAACAAGCATAATTAAATAACTAACCCTATCACGCACAGCAAATAAAACGGGGTCTTCATTTAACTCACCCCTATTAGCGATTAACCATACGCGACTAAGCCAATATAACAATGCAGGTATAACAACCCACAACCACATAGGTGTTGAATACTTAACGATCATAACGGGATCGTGTATATACAAAGCAACAACTAAAACAGCAATATAACTAGAAATAGCCCCCATAATAAGCAATAAATTTAAATCGCCAACAACGTAACCTCGGCCACCACCTGAATTTTTGTTTCGCGCTTGTAAGTTTTTTAATTCTGTAAATCGCTTTAATAACGCCAAGCTAAAAAATATAAATAATGAAAAGACGATTAACCAATATGAAAGTTCATCTTTAATAACAACAACACCCGCTATAACACGCAACGTATATAGACTACCTAAAATTAAAACATCGATTATGGCTATCGCCTTCAAAGCAAATGAATAAACCAGTGTTAACAAGAAATAACTACTAAAAACTATCAAAAATTCTTGATTAAGAGTAAATGCAGTTGCTAAAGCAATACTAAATAAAAACATTGCTAAAAATTTGGCATATAGAGGTGAAATTAAACCAGCAGCAATAGGTCTATTTTTTTTTACTGGGTGACTTCGATCTGATTCAACATCACAAAGATCGTTGATAACATAAACACTAGATGCACACAGGCTAAAAGCAATAAACGCTATTATTGAATCAATAACTAATGCTTGATTCGTATAAGCATGAGACAAAAGTAGAGGGACAAAAATTAGTATATTTTTAACCCATTGATAGGCTCTGATTTCTTTTAAGGTGGCTAACAACATATTTTATTTCTGATGGTTAAGTGTTATTGAAGAAAAATATTCAATCTTTTTTATTTCGGATTAAGAGGCACGACTTTTTCTGTCCGTCGATTCACTTGCGATAAATTTTGAGTATGCTCTGTTTTAAACCACAAGGTATCCCTTATTTCTACACTTGGCGTATATTCTACGATAATGCTCTTCATAAGATTAATAATATCTTCACAATTATACTGGCTACAAGCAATATCTAACTTCAACATATAATTCTTAATTTCTTCTGCTGATAAACAAGCTTCTTCAGCACGTTGTATTCTACTATGGCAGGTTTTAGTAACATTATTACCAATAAGCAGTTCTTCATATAATTTTTCACCATGACGTAAGCCCGAAAATTCTATTTCAATGTCTGCATCTGGATTTTCATCATCTTTCACTTCTAAGCCCATCAAACGAATCATTCGGTGTGCTAAATCAAGGATTTTAACTGGATCGCCCATATCTAATACAAAAACATCGCCTCCCTGGCCTAAAGAACTGGCTTGTATGACTAACTGAGCGGCTTCAGGAATAGTCATAAAATATCGAATAATATCAGGATGTGTAACCGTGACAGGGCCACCCGATAATATTTGTTCTCTAAATAAAGGGACAACCGAACCAGAGGATCCCAATACATTGCCGAACCTCACCATACAAAAACGTGTTTTAGTATTATTGTTGGAATAGGCTTGCAATATCAACTCAGCAAAACGTTTAGAAGCACCCATTAAATTAGTCGGACGTACCGCTTTATCTGTAGAAATGAGAACAAATGTCTCAACACCATTATCAATGGCAGCTTCAGCAGCATAGCTCGTACCAAAAACGTTATTACGTATTCCTTCAATAATGTTGTGTTCAACTAATGGTACATGTTTATAAGCTGCTGCATGGTAAATTGTATTTACTTTACAAGCATTAATTGTTTGAGATAGGCGAAATTTATTTTGCACTGAACCCAACACTGGAACTAACTTAATTGAAGAATTACAATTAGTAAGTTTAAGAATCAGTTCTCTTTCGATTTGATATAACGCATGCTCAGACTGCTCTAACAGTACGAGTGTATCAGGGTTTAGTGTGATAATTTGTCGGCATAATTCGGAACCAATTGAACCACCCGCGCCAGTTACCATAACAACTTTATTTTCTATACAACCTTTTAACAGACTCGTATCGGGTGGAACAGAGTCTCTACCGAGTAAATCTAAAACATCAATATCCTGAATTTCTTCAACACTCGCTTTTCCTGAAACTAAATCTTCCATTCCAGGCACTGTGCGAACATGAACGGAATATTGCTCTAATGATTGAAGTAAGATTCGACGACGAGATTTTCGAATTCCAGGCATAGCTAATAAAACTTGTTTTACATTATATTTTTCTATTAAATCTGCTAATTTTTCATGTTTGTATACTTTAACACCATGGATTAGATTTCCTTGAATCGTTTTATCATCATCTATAAAAGCAACAACCTTACTATCATTTGCTGTCACTAAGGCAGTTGCTAATTGCACACCAGAAGAGCCTGCTCCATAAATTATAACGGCATTTTTAGAATGATAAAGCCGTAATATTGCAAGCAAGTAAGCACGCATTACAATACGACTTCCGCCCATTAACAAAACACCTAAACAAAAGTAAATAATAAAGACTGATCGAGGAACGCCAGCTGTATGTGTAAAATAAACCAATGCGGATAAAATAAGTGTTGAAACAGCCATTCCCTTCGCGAGTGACCATGCAACCTGGATCCCCATATATCGAAGCATTGAACGATAAAGCCCAAAGGTGTAGAAAACAGGAATACTGACTATTGGCGCAGCACCAACTATCCACAAGAAATTTGTAAAGCTTGGATTCAAATCTCCAAATCGTAATGCAAATGCAGCCCACATTGATAGCGGTATAATAATAAAGTCAACAAGCGTTAAGATAATACGCTTAACTAACCTTGAACTCGTATTCACATCAAAAGCATTATGAACCAAGCTGATATATTTTTTATATTTATGAACCATTACAATCCCTTTTTATGTCTGTATTTTCTGTGTCGATCTATCTATACGTATTAAAAAAATCAAACATGCCAACACGAATACCCCTAAAACACTAATTTGAATATTGATATTATCGACTTTAAACAGAACGATACTCACAAGAGAACATAGCCCCATCCAAGTATATTCAATCACCAGCGTTTTTTTGTGCCCCAACCCAGATAAAACTAATCGCTGATAGTAGTGTGTACAGTGCGCTTCCATCAGCTTTTCCCTTCGAAGCGCGCGTTTTATTAGTGTTACAGTTGAATCCAACATAAAAGGTGTAAATATTATCACGCTCAGATAAACCGGAAAAATATCCCGATAATCGGCCCATAATGTAAACAAAGCAACAAACATACCAATTACCGTAGAACCAACATCTCCCATGAATATCTTTGATGGCGGCAAATTAAAAATTAAAAAACCCAAAACGGCGACAACAATAACTAGATTAGCAAATGCAAAACCGTCCTCCCCCTTCAGGAAAGCTAAGATAGCAAATGTTCCAAAACCAAAAATGGCCATGCCAGCAGAAAATCCATCCATACCATCCATAAAATTATATAGATTTACTAACCAAACTATAAACAAAATGCTCAAAATAGCTCCTATAATGGGGTTTATAGGTATTTCATAATGAAAGAGTACAAGGGTATTTATACTTAACCCATTATAAATCACTAGACTCGCGACAATGACTTGAAGAAACAATCTTTTAAAGGCTGATATTGAATAGATGTCATCTAATACCGCCATACCGGCAAGTAAAAGAATATATGGGAAAAACGAAAACAACTCATTACTAATATCGGACTTAAATGTCACTAAACCCAGTGTAATTGCGACTAAAATAGCCAGTCCACCGGTGCGAGGTTTTGGTTGGTCATGCAACGAACGGTGGTTTGGTACGTCAATAATACCTATTCGACTACTAGCTTTTATAAGGATATAAGTCAAAAAACAAGATATTAATCCTACAAAAGCCAATGCAAGACTAGCTTGAGTATATGTATCTTCTACAGAGCTAATGTTAATTTTCTCATCATAAAATGATTATGTTAAAACCTCTAAAGAATCAACATCGACTTTTACATCTGACATATTCCCCATTACGCTCAATAAAATTATTACGCGCTCATCACCAGATGTTGTCTTAAATATACCTTCATAACCAGATAAAGCACCGTTTGTAATTCGGACTTTATCTCCTTTCACAAAGCCAAACATATCATCATGCATTCCTGTATCAGAATTTTCCTGCAACATAAGGTGTGATACTAGACATTCGGGTACAATAGTCGGGTATTGAGTAAATCGTACAATATTTGCAACACCTGTTGTTGAGCGAATTGAAGACCAATTATCTGTCAATTTATTAAGCGATATAAATAGATATCGAGGGAAAAAAGCCTCTATTCTTGATACACGCTTGCCATTACGTTTTTTAATTCTCTCAATACGTGGCAAATACGTCATAAAACCTTGTCGCTCCAAATTTTCTTGAGCAACCAGTTCTTGACGTGCCTTGGTATAAATAAGATACCAAGAGTTATCGATAGGTAATGTAAGAGGTCGGATCTTAGAGTTCATTGTTATTATAGTATGCCCACACTAGGACTATATTCTTATAAATTATATTCTTATCGCGAATACACATGATAGCCAATTGTATAGTGTAAGTGTAGCAAAAGCTTAGATATTTTAAACCGACGAGTTCTGACTATTTATAACGATACGCGAATTAGTTAAGGAGTAAGTTTGTTACATCTGCTGACTCAATAGGGAATTCTAGTATTTTATACAATGGTAATATATCGTTTAATTTATCGACATACTGACGCTCTTTTTTGTCAACTAGCACAATAACCCTAGCTTCCGGTGCATATTTCTGCAGACTGTATAACAACACATCAAGATTGCTAATATTGACACCAGCGTAGTTATTGCCATATCCATAAAAAAACTCAGCCACAATAAAGTCTGGCTGCATCTTCTTTAATGCTGCTAAGGCTTTCCGCATTGATGAAAAACGAAATTCTTCAACCCCTTTTTCTAGGTATAGGTTCGACAATTGCGGGTGTAGAGGAGATTCAATAATGGAAAACAAGCAAGGCTTAGACATTCAGTTAATCCAAAATTTTAAAGAAGAGTAAGCAATATAATACCAGAAGAATATTTCCAATTAAAATTTAGCTTGAGTTAAGTATGCAAAACGACTAATGGCATTCAACACTTTGTTTAAGTACGTCTCTATAGCTATTAAACTAATCATTTGCGCGCAAACCAATTCTTTTAATAAAAAACAGATTCAAGCACTCCTATCAAAGATATAACCATTAAATTTCGAAATAATATTCTTAATTTTGTTTCGAATCCATCAGAGTATAGATCCATCGCTTCTACACTTAGCTCCAAAGATTCCATAAAACTGCCCCGCACACATAAGCTCGCTGCAACACTTTAAGATCAGACAAAATCAATATTTGGTAGCGGGGCAAGAATTACACTTCTACTTATAGATCTAAACTAAACTAATATAGCAAATTGAACAAACGTTAAGAGCTATCCCCCCTTAAGAACCAGAATTACAAGCTACGCTTGGTTTCAATACTTTGTAAGTATCTAAATATCAGATATGTACGACTGAATTGCCTCTGATGATTTGACAAGCTAAGTCTTCTACTGGTGATTTATTTATCATGAAAATGACTAACCTATTGAAACTAATTATAAAAACGTGCAATTTATAAATTAATATGCCAACGTAAGTCTGTATCAAAATTAGGTCTTGAGCAAATGCGAGGGAAATATGTCCGATAAAACAGAGCAGTCTGATACGAAACAGCAATATCCCCCCCATCTGTACAAGTTTAGACCTGGTTCTACAAGGAACATTGAGAATCTAAGAAATGGTCACATTTGGCTACCTACATTCGATAACATGAATGATCCCCATGATGGACAACTCGATATACTCATAGAGCAAGCTGTTAGATTACATGACGCTATAATACCTCTTATAATACGTGACCCGTCAGGTGCTCCTCTTTTTAGCCCGCTAACTGTTTATTCTACTCCTCCCGATAACCGAAACCCTCTGGATATTGAGGAAAAATACAATCTTGAAGTCAAAAAATCTCAAGAATATTGCCGAAAGCTTGGTATATATAGCTTAAGTGAAAGTTGTAGGAATGCACTCATGTGGGCGCATTATGCAGACAACTCTTCAGGCTTTTGTATTGAATATTCTTTGTATAACTCGAAGGGTCAACTACATCCTAATAGTCAGTACTACAATGAGATCGATTATGTAGCTGAGTACCCTAAGATTGACCTACAGTATCTAAAAATGTCTAGTATTAGTCATAGCTTGTACCAGCTTTTAGGAAGAAAAGAAGAAAGCTGGAAATATGAAAAAGAATGGCGTTCTATTATACTCTCAGGGGGAAACTGTACGAAATCTCACCCACTACCAATATCTTCAATCATTTTTGGTGCTAATTTAGAAGAACCTGTCGCTAATAGAATAAAGACTATATTTAAAGGAACTGACGTTTTACTGAAAAAATCTATAAAGCTGCAAGGGCAATTTGAACTTGGAGTTGAAACTATCTAAATAAAACGTTGTTGACAAATGTTGAAGAAAAACACTTTCTGATGGTTCTTAATTTAAAATTCAACCCGTCACTGATTATATTCAGTGGTGGGTTGAAAACGGCGTTATCGGAAACTCGCCATGGAATCTAGATTTGATAATGCCCATAAAAAAAGGCCTATGTAAAAAACATAGGCCTTTCATTAAATCCGACACGTTCCGGTAGTACTCACTATACCGGCAACGTGTCGGAATCGTTGGTAGCGGGGGCAAGATTTGAACTTACGACCTTCGGGTTATGAGCCCGACGAGCTACCAGGCTGCTCCACCCCGCATCAGAGGAGGCGCATTGTATCCATGTGCCGAAAAATTGACAAGTGTTATTACATAATAATTATTACTTTTTCACTTCTTTTGTGAACATATCCCTATAACAAATGACTAACTCACTAGTGATAGCAAATAAAGAATGCATTTTGCATATAAAATTAAGCAGAAATAGGCCTTTTATCACTAAAGAACTGCGATTTAAAACCGATATGTTAGAGTAAGACAACAAAAAATATAATTAACCAATCAAGCACTATCCGTTAAAGGAGTATAGTTTATGAATACACAGCGTCGAACCTTTTTATCAGCCTCTATGGCTGCTGGGACTGTCGCCGTTGCCGCCAGTGCAGGCTTATTAGCTCCAAGCACTGTTTTAGCAGCATGGCCAGCAAAAGCCTTTCAAACATCAAAAATTGATGTTGCAATGAAAGAAGTTCTTGGCACTGCGACAGCGGCAGACAGTAAAGACATTGTTGTCGAAGCACCAGATATCGCTGAAAATGGCGCTGTTGTTTCTGTTACGGTTAAATCTAAAATCCCTAATACAGAGGCAATTACTTTATTCGTTCCTGTGAATGCATTCCCTTTATCGGCAAGCTATGCAATTGCAGCAAATACAGAGGGTTTTGTAACGACCCGAATTAAAATGGCAAAAACATCCGATGTTGTTGCTTATGTTAAAGCGGGCGGGAAACTATACAAAGCTAAAAAAGCTGTAAAAGTAACTCTCGGCGGTTGTGGCGGTTAATTCCAGCACACACGAAATTAGCGAACAAAATTTAGAGGAATAAATCATGGCTAAGAAAAAAATGAAGATTCGTGCTTGGGCTGATGGCGATAAAGCAACAGTAAAAGCAATTATATTCCACCCAATGGAAACAGGCCTACGTAAAGACAAGGCTTCCGGTAAAAAGATCCCAGCACATTACATTACTGAAGTGAAATGTGAACACAATGGCAAATCTGTTTTAACTTGTCTTTGGGGACCGGGGGTATCTAAAAATCCTTTTGTTTCTTTTCGGTTTAAGGGCGCAAAAACAGGTGACAACTTAAAAGTATCTTGGGTTGATAATACCGGTGACAGTGGCACGAAAGAAGCTAAAATAGGTTAGTTTCTTCTCGAAAATCCTAAATAAAAAGGCTGTTCGCAAATGCGAGCAGCCTTTTTTTATGTATGGTTAAAATAAATTGTTCTATACAGCATCAAACATTCATATATTTTAATCCAAACAAAAAAACGGGTGCAATTGCACCCGTCTTATTTCCTATTCAGAAAAACCTATTATGGTTTAACGTATAGGTAACCTTTCTGTTGAAGATGAGCAACTTGTGCTACACCAGAAGGAATAATTTCTGCATTTTCGTTGATTTTGTTTTTATTGATTTTTTTACCACGAATTGTGTTTGCGCAGATTTGGAATTTAACGCCACGGTTAGCAAGGCCAGCAACAGTATCAGTGAAGTTATAAACTTTACCTTTTTTGTTTTTCTTGCCCATTGAACCTTCAACTAATAAGAAAGCACCACTTGAATGTGTAACAACAATCATGTCGATATTTTTATCACCAACAGCATTAAGGTGATTTTTAGCATTACGTAAGCCACCAGTTGCTGTATGAATGTTGTTGATATGATAAACAACTTTTTGTTTGTCATAGCCATTTTTAGCAGTACCAGCTTGAGCAGCTGACATTGATAAACCGATTACTGCAGAAGCAAGAACCAGCGCTTTAGTCATTGATAATTTCATTTAACTCTCCTCCAGGTTTTTAAACCTATATTTAATTTTGTGTTATTGCTAACACGGTAATTACAAAAAAAATCTATCCCTGATGTAAATTAATTTTTGTCCCTTTATTTCCTAAATATTTATACAGTAGTCATAAATAGTTTGGAACTCTTTTAACGCTAACTTTTTAAATACTGCAAAATGCAGACTTTAGTTTATTAGAATTTAATTACTTACTTACACATATTCATCGCTATTTTCATAACGCCTTAGCTTTCGCCACAGTGTTGTTTTATCGATACCTAATACCTTAGCGGCTTTAGTCTTTTTACCCTGAAAACAGCTTAAAACATGGCTTATGTATTCTTGTTCAAGCTCAACAAGAGAAACAAACTCTTCGCTTGAGAACTGCAATATTCCCTTATCGTCTCCAGTAGTACTGTCAACATTACGCCAACTTAAAACTGGCCCATCTGCAAGAATAATACTTCGTTCAACAGCATTACGAAGCTCTCGCACATTCCCCCCCCAGCTTGCTTGGCAAATGCGATTTAAAGAAACACTATCATAACCTTGTGTTTTACGATTATATCGTTCAGCAAACTCTGTCACAAAAGACTCAACTAGAGCAGGAATGTCTTCACGCCGTTCATCTAATGAAGGTACTGCAACTGAAACAACACTTAGTCGATTATAGAAATCGGTTCGGAGCTTGCCTTCTTTTAACAGTTCGTCCATTTCATAATTACTTGCAGCAATGAGTCTTACATCAACATCTATTTTATTACCGCTGCCAACGCGTTGGATATATTTTTCATCTAACGAACGTAATAGCTTAACTTGCATATTGTCTGAGATCTGACTAATTTCATCTAAGAATAGGGTACCGCCATTTGCTTGTTCAATTAAACCTTTCATATTTAGTGTTGCATCATTCACACCTTTCTGAACATGACCAAACATTTCACGTTGAAAAACTGTTTCATTAAGTCTTCCACAATCTACACTGATAAAGGGTTTATCTTTACGCGGGCTATGTCCGTGTAAAGCGCATGCTACAAGCTCTTTCCCTGTACCAGACTCACCTAAGATAACGGCACTACAATCCACCTCAGCAAGCTTATCAATAGTATCAAACAATAATTTCATGGCAGGTGTATCGCCTATTAAACCGAAACGATTACGTTTTGAACCTAAACGACGTTTTAGTAATTTATTTTCATTATTAATTTGAGCTGCTTTAATTGTGCGCTCTATCATCAGTTGTAATTCATTAAAGTCGAATGGTTTTTTAATAAAGTCGCTTGCTCCACGCTTCATAGCCTCAACAGCATTTTCAACTGACGAGTAACCCGTCATAACCAATACTGGAATGTCAATATCAACTTGTCGTAGTTCACTTAATAATTCAAACCCATTCATTCCTGGCATGCGTAAGTCGGTAATAACAATATCAGCTCCAACTTGAGTAAATTTATTTAAACAACCTTCCGCATCTGTAAAGATTTGACATGCGTATTCTGCATTATCACAATTCCGTTTCATGACTTTGCCCGTAATCACATCATCATCGACAAACATAATTCTTAATGGTTTACTCGACATATCTTACCTCACTAGAATCTCTAGCATTCACTGTACTATTCTTATTATTTGGTGTTTCTGATTGTCTATCAGTATTAACTGTCTTTGCTTCAACCGGTAAGACAATACTAACTTTAACACCTGAGGGAACAACCTTTTCAATATTGATAGTGCCGCCATGACGCTTGATAATACCGTAACTAACCGATAATCCTAAACCTGTACCTTCGCCCTCTTGTTTAGTGGTGAAAAACGGATCAAAGACTTTAGATACATTATTATTATCAATCCCCTTACCATTATCCAAAACCTCAACAATAATCATTTCATTAGAGCTGGATGCGGAAACAAATATATTACTATCTTCAGGTGAGGCTTGAATTGCATTTAAAATGATATTAACAAGTACTTGCTGCAACATATTAGAATCACCAATCATTATTAAAGGCGAATGAACTTGTGTAACTAAATGAATCTGTGCCGTTTCAATACGATGATGAAGCAAAGATAAAGTTTCCGTTAACAACTCACTCATATCGAATTTTTTAAACTGTGGCTCATTTTCTTTCGCAAAATTTAAAATACCTTGAACGATATTGGCACAACGTTTCACTTCTTTTTGTAAAAGCTGCATGTCACTGGCTGCCTGAGGATTATCACTTTTAATTTCATCTTCCACTAAGCTAGCAAGTGACGTTATATTCATTAGGGGATTATTGATTTCATGTCCAATACCAGCAGCTAACTGACCAATCGACGCCAAACGTTCTGACTGACAAACAGCACGTTCAGCTTTATCTCGTTCATCTTCGGCTTTTTCTAAACATGTCACTAAATAATTGAACGCACGTCCAGCAAGACCAATTTCATCTTTAACATTGGAACTCGCCTCATAACGAATAGTGTGTTCACCATCCGCATAACGAGTGATAATACTTGCAAGTATCTGTACTGGCTTTGCCAACTGATACGATGCCCAGACAGCAAAAGCTAAACTAATAATAAGTAATAACGCGAGCAACAACCATATTGAATTTTGCATACTCTTAATAGGAGCAAGAACAAAATTTGTTGCCACTTCAATAACAATTAGCCACTGAGTATCACTTGATGGATATGGGTGAATCTTACGATAAAAAAACATGCGATGATCATCTTTATATAATGAACCATACGTCGTTGAGTTGCGAACAGATAGCCATTCGTCTTTTGTTAAGTCAGTTGATAATCGATATTTTGTTCCTACTTGATTAGCAAACCGTTTGCTCGAATCTTTATGATACAAATAAATCCCATCACGCCGAGGGTTTTGACTCACTTCTACGATATAGGCATTACCTGGGTATCCACCAAGTGCCGCTTCCATAGTCGAGTCCACGCGTTGCCCCCACATATTAACAATGAGCACACCTTCAACTTGCTCAAGCTCATCTTTAATCGGAACAGAATAACGAACCATTGCAGGACAAAAATCAGCTCCAGGAACGACTTGACCTAATTCAAAATTAGACATTACAACTTTATTGGAAGACTTAAGAGCCTCTTGGAAAAAAGGACGTGAAGATTGATTAGCCACATACATTCGCTGCTTATCTTTATCGAAACGTTTTGCTGGAATAGGCTTGCCTTCTTTAACTTTTACCAACGTTTTACCGTCATTATCAAGATAACGTAACGCTTGGATACTCGTCACAGAATGTTGGTAATTTAAGAAGAACTGCTCTAATTCTTCTGCGCGTTGTTTATATAAATTAGGATTTTTCTGGTATGTCTCCAACGAGTGGCTCGAAGCAAACTTTTTCACAGCTGGAACGCGAGCAAGTCCATTAGCGATGGCTTTTTGACTATTGAGGATGATTTCAACCTCTCCTGCCATTTTATCCAGCGTGGTATGCAACTCTGATTCAGTTCGTTGGGTGATTTCAACTTCCATTTTATCTACCACACCAAATAGCAGAACAAGTAACGGTATACTTGTAAGCAAAGAGAACGCTAGAAAAAATTTAAACCGTATTGACATCAACAATCACTTTGGTTGCATTATGCAATAAGCTTATCAATAATTAGGTTTGATTAAAAGTTGAACAAATCAATTGATGGAAAAGGTTGCATTTTGCAGTTATGATTTATTATTCTTATAATTACAATGAGTTACGTGTAGATAAAGGGACTATAAGATGACGATAGATAAAAGAAGGAAAAGCAAAAACAAAAAATAAACTTATAAATATCGCGTAAAACTCCCACTCTTGGCTATGGGTTGAACCAGTAATCTTTTGCTCAAGTCCCCAGATAAAGAACAGTGCTAAACAACCAAATACTCCCCACTCTAGAAATCTCATCCATATTTGCTTTTGTCCACCATAGGGTGGTGGAAAAATTATAAAAAATTTCTCGCTCAACCAAGGTAAATTCGCAAGGATAAAACAAACGACTAAAATTAAAGAAATACTATTATTCATCAGGGTAGCTTATCAGGATTTAGCTTGCCGATACGACCTTTAAACAAAGACTCAATAATGCATCAGGAAATAAGCCAATCATTAAAACTAAAATGGCATTCAAGCTAATCATAACTCGCATATCCACCGAGCATCGTATCGCTTCGGTTGTTTCAGATTTATCAAAGTACATAATCTTGATAACTCGAAGATAATAATAAGCGCCAATAATTGAGAAAACAACACTCACAGCCGCAAGCCAAACCATATCAACAGCCACAACTTCTCGTAATACTGACATTTTCGCCCAGAATCCAAGGAAAGGAGGAACACCCGCCATAGAAAACATTAAGATCATCATTAAAAATGCTGACCACGGGCTGCGTTCATTTAATCCTTTAAAATCATCCAACTTCTCAGCTTCAAACCCTTTACGACTTAATAAAATAATCATACCGAATGAACCAAGAGACATTAATGTGTACGTTATAGTGTAAAACATTGAAGCCGACACGCCTGCCTGTGTTCCAGTCATCACCCCCAACATTAAGAAGCCTATGTGTGAAATCGTTGAATATGCCAACATACGTTTAATATTAACTTGTGCAATAGCAACAATATTACCAACAGCGAGTGACATTAGAATTAGAAGAATTAAAATATCCTGCCACTGCGCAATAACTGAACCTAAGCCATCGATAAGTAAGCGCATTAACATAGCAAACGCAGCTAATTTAGGTGCAGAACCCAGGAACAAAGTAACCGCAGTTGGTGCCCCTTCATATACATCAGGTACCCACATATGAAATGGAACAGCGCCAAGTTTAAATGCAACACCAATTATGAGGAAGACAATACCAAAGACTAAAACGAGTTGATCCTGAACACCTGCCGCTTGCTGACTAATAACTGCTAAATCTAAGCTACCGGTAATACCGTAAACCATCGACATACCGTATAACAACATACCTGAAGCAATCGCACCTAATACAAAATACTTCATCGCAGCTTCAGATGCCCTTGCCGAATCACGATGCATTGCAACCAGAGCGTATAAAGATAATGACAATAATTCTAAGCCTAAATAAATGGTTAGTAAGTTATGAGCTGAGACCAGAATCATCATACCCAAGACAGCGAATAGCCCTAACGCGTAAAACTCACCCTTAAATAAACCACGGTCTTTTAAATAATCTTTTGCATATAAAAAAACCATAAACGTAGCAATGTAAATGGCTATCTTAAGAACATCACCAATACCATCGCGAACAAAAGTGTCACTAAAAGTTAAAATAGGCTTGTCAACAAATGTAGCAATGGTGATAAGAACAGCAATAACAAGCGTTGCTTGCGATAACATATAAGTTGCAGCGCGATTTTTTTCACTTAAAAATAAATCCACGACTAAAATAATGCAAGCCATACTCAAGATGAATATTTCTGGCAGTGCGGGCATTACATTAGGTATTTCAAAACTCATTATCTTAATCTCTTAAACAGCTTAGTTAATTTTAGATTGCATTACATGATGCAATAAATTTTGCACACTCGGTTCCATCACTTCAAGCAATGGCGCTGGATATAAACCAAAGAACAGAACCGCTACAGCCAAAATACTTAAAATTAATATTTCACGACTATTAACATCTTTTAATGCCGCTACGTTTTCATTCGCAACATCACCAAACAAAACGCGCTTCACCATCCATAGAGTATAAGCCGCACCAATAATTAAAGTAATTGCAGCAGCAAAGGCATACCAAAAATTCGCTTTAAAGGCACTAAGGATAACCATAAACTCACCAACAAAACCTGATGTACCCGGTAGTCCTGCATTTGCCATTGAAAATAAAACCATAAAAGCAGCAAAGATAGGCATGGTATTCACTACCCCACCGTAATCATTGATTTGACGTGAGTGCATTCGGTCATACAATACACCAACACATAAGAACATCGCAGCAGAGATGAAACCATGCGATATCATTTGCACGATACCACCTTCGATCCCCATCACAGCACCAGCCATGTTCGCATCTTTTTGTGCGATGGCAAAAATAATGAAGAAACCTAACGTTACAAACCCCATATGAGAAATAGATGAATAGGCAATAAGCTTTTTCATATCTTGTTGTGCGAGAGCCACAAAACCGATATACACAACAGCAATTAATGATAAAGTTATCATTAACCAATCTAGCGAAGCACTTGCATCAGGCGTAATCGGTAAAGAGAAACGCAAGAAACCATAGGCACCGAGCTTCAACATAATTGCAGCAAGAATAACGGAACCACCTGTTGGTGCTTCAACGTGTGCATCAGGCAACCAAGTGTGTACTGGGAACATTGGCACTTTAACCGCAAACGCTAATAGGAATGCAATAAAGATAAGTACTTGTACATCCAAGCTCATTTTAAAAGTATGGAAATCTAAGATACTAAAGCTTCCTGACTTAACGGCTAGATAAAGCAATGCAATTAGCATAAAAACCGAACCGAAGAAGGTATAAAGGAAGAATTTTATTGTTGCGTAAACTCGGCGTGGGCCACCCCATATACCAATAACAATAAACATTGGTATTAACATCGCTTCCCAGAATACATAAAATACTGCGGCATCAAGTGCAGCAAATACGCCAATCATTAAACCTTCCATAATAAGGAAAGCTGCCATGTATTGGGCAGTACGTGTTTTAATAACATCCCAACCCGCGAGTACAACTAAGATCGTTGTAAAAGAGGTAAGAATGATTAACGGCATTGAAATACCATCAACACCTAGATGATAATTAATTTTAAAACGTTCTATCCACGACACATTTTCAACAAATTGCATCGTTGCAACCTGTGTATTAAATTCCGTAAATAACGGTAATGAAATCAAGAAGGTTGCAATGGCAATAACAAGAGTAAGCACCTTTGCTTCCATCGCATTTTTATCTCCACCCGTTGCCAACACAAGGATACCACCAAATATTGGTGTCCAGATAACTAAGCTTAATAAGGGCCAATCCATAAACATTTAAAACAACCTTTATCTAAATTAACTTATGTACAAATATTGCTAATAATGCACATAGACCTAAAATCATGGCAAAAGCATACGTGTAGAGATACCCCGTTTGCATACGACGCAAAATCAAAGAGAACCAGCCAATTGTTTTAGCTGAACCATTTACGATGAAACTATCAATAAGTTTTGTGTCAACGTATGTCCATAAAATCTTACCTAGACCACGACTACCACCGGCGAAAACAATTTCATTAAACTTATCAAAACCATACTTGTTGATGAAAATAGTATGTATCAATGAGAATTTTTGTTGAATGACAGCAGGAAGATCTGGCCGCTTCATATAGAGGAACCAAGCTGTACCAACGCCGGCAGCCGCTAACCAGAAAGGCAATGTAAATATTGAATGAGCTATCATTGCCCAAGCAATAGAATCAGAGCCCTCAAACATTTTAGCCACTTCACCTAAAACATCATGCTGTGGTAAAACAAAAATAGCATCACCAAAGAAATTACCAAACGCCATATCACCAACAAAATAACCACCGATAAAGACAGAGGGAATGGCTAACAAGATGAGCGGCAAAGTCACAACCCATGAAGGTTCATGTAAATGTGATTTAGTATGTTTATCCATTCGTTCTTCACCATGGAAAACCATAAAGTACATCCGGAAACTATATAGCGCGGTAATAAAGACACCAGCTAATACAGCAAAATAAGCATAGGTATGACCTGGGGTAGAAGAATGAGCAACCGCTTCAATAATTGAATCTTTCGAGAAGAAGCCGGCAAAGCCTGGCGTACCAATTAATGCTAGTGAACCGATTAATGCAGTAATCCAGGTAATTGGTAGATACTTACGAAGACCACCCATTTTGCGCATGTCTTGCTCATGATGCATCGCAATAATGACAGAACCCGCACCTAAGAATAATAAGGCTTTAAAGAATGCGTGGGTCATTAAGTGAAACACAGCTGCACCGTAAGCAGATGCACCTAAAGCCACCGTCATATACCCTAGCTGTGAAAGTGTTGAGTAAGCAACGACACGTTTAATGTCATTTTGTACCAGGCCTAAGAAGCCCATAAACAATGCCGTAGTTGCACCAATTATCATCACAAATGAAAGTGCGGTTGTCGAAAGCTCAAACAGTGGCGACATACGCGCAACCATAAAAATACCTGCTGTAACCATTGTCGCAGCATGAATTAATGCAGAGATAGGCGTTGGGCCTTCCATTGAATCCGGTAACCAAACATGTAATGGTACTTGTGCAGACTTACCCATTGCGCCAATAAACAATAGAATACAAATAACCGTTATCACCGACCATTCTTGGTTGGGAATAATACTCATGGTTAAATTATTCACTTTATCGACGTTGTTAAATACGGTTGCATAATCAAGGCTACCGAAATACATCAATACAGCAGCAATACCCAATAAGAAACCAAAGTCGCCAACACGATTAACTAAAAACGCTTTTAAGTTTGCATAAATCGCTGTAGGTTTTTTATACCAGAAGCCAATCAATAAATATGAAACTAAACCAACGGCTTCCCAACCAAAAAACAACTGCATAAAGTTATTCGACATAACCAACATAAGCATGGCGAATGTAAATAATGCGATATAACTAAAGAATCTTTGATAGCCGTCATCATCTTTCATATAACCAATCGTGTAGATATGCACCATTAACGATACGAACGTAACAACCACCATCATCATGGCGGTTAACTTATCAACTAAGAAACCCACTTCAAAACGAATACCATCACTCACTAGCCAAGTGTAAACCGTCCCATTAAAACTTGGGGCTCCATCAATAATAATATCTTTGAAAACAACTATCGATAAAGCACAGGCAATAGCAACACCGGCAATAGCAGCAACATGTGCACCGGTACGTCCAACAACCTTGCCGAATAAACCAGCAATGATTGAACCGACTAACGGCGCAAGTACTACCCATAAATAAACTGTTTGCATATCTTCAAACACAATAAAGCCCTTTGCTAATTACCCTTTGAGGGAATCTAATTCTTCAACATTGATTGTTCGTTTATTACGGAACAGTACAACTAAAATTGCTAAACCAATAGCTGCTTCAGCTGCAGCAACCGTTAAAATAAAAAATACAAACACCTGCCCTGCTACATCACCTAAGTAGTATGAGAAAGCAATAAAGTTTGTATTAACCGCTAACAACATCAATTCAATCGACATTAAAATAATAATGACATTTTTTCTGTTTAAGAAAATACCAGCCACACTAATACTAAAAAGTATCGCGCTAAATGTTAAGTAATCTGATAATGGCATCTTAGTTCTCTTTTAATCTCTTGTTTATTTCTTTACTTCAGAATCCATTTCGACAACACGCATACGATCTTCTCGTTTGACTGCGATTTGCTGAATAGGATCTTGTCGCTTCGTTTCAGGTCGTCGACGATGCGTTAACGCAATCGCGGCAATAATTGCTACTAATAATATAACCGCGGCAATTTCAAATGGATAAACGTAAACCGTATACATCACTCGACCGAGTTCACGCACATTACTATAGTCTGCTGCATGTCTTGCTGGCTCTACAAATTGCGCTAAACCAAAATGCGCAGGCCCTACTGCCATTACCAACAAAACAGCTAATATAATAGCGACGAGCAAACCGATAGGTAAATAACGAATAAAACCTGCTCGTAACTGTGCGATATTAATATCTAGCATCATTACAACAAACAAGAACAACACCATAACCGCGCCAACATAAACAAGTATTAAACTTATCGCCAAGAACTCTGCTTCAAGCAATAACCAAATACCCGCACACAAGAAAAAAGTAAGCACTAATGATAATGCTGCTTGAATTGGATTTTTTGCAGTAATAACCATTAAAGCGCTAGCCAACGTTAGTGCAGCAAAAACATAAAAAATAATTTGTTCTACAGACATTTTATTTACCGATACTCTGAGTCATTTGAGCGAGCTGTTGCGATATCACTTTCGTACTTATCGCCAACCGCTAGTAATTTTTCTTTCGTCATATACAAATCACCGCGAACTTCACCGTGGTATTCATAAACATGCGTTTCAACAATCGAGTCAACGGGGCAAGACTCTTCGCAGTAACCACAAAATATACATTTAGATAAATCGATATCGTAACGTGTGGTACGTCGAGACCCATCATCTCGCTCTTCTGATTCAATTGTAATAGCTAATGCAGGGCAGACCGCCTCACACAATTTACATGCAATACATCTTTCTTCACCATTTGGATAACGGCGCAATGCATGCAAACCGCGAAAACGTGGTGAAATAGGTGCTTTCTCTTCAGGGTATTGCAACGTTACTTTACGCGCAAAGAAATAACGCCCAGTAAGCTGTAAGCCCTTAAGCAGTTCAACCAAAAATAAACTTTTTATAAATGCTTTCATTATCTTAATTCCACCAAGGTGGTAAACCCGCCAATATAAAAATACCAACAATTAAAATCCAAACGATAGTAACAGGAATAAATACTTTCCAACCCAAACGCATAATTTGATCGTAACGATAACGTGGGAATGTCGCTCTAAACCATAAGAAGAAAAACATAAAGAATGCTGTTTTCGCTAAGAACCAAGCCATACCCGGAACCCATGCAAACCAAGCTTCTAAATTAAAAGACATTCCTAATAGGTTAAAATTAATGCCATCAAATGGAGATAACCAGCCACCCATAAACATAATGGCTGCTAATGCTGAAATTAGAATCATGTTGGCATATTCGGCTAAGAAAAATACCGCAAAGGTCATGCCTGAGTATTCAACGTGGAAACCGGCAACAATTTCTGACTCGCCTTCTGCAACATCAAACGGTGCACGGTTTGTTTCTGCAACACCTGAAATAAAGTACACAATAAATAATGGGAACAACGGTAACCAGAACCAACTAATAAAACCCATACCTGCTTGTGCTTCGACAATATCACCGAAATTCATGCTTTGCGCGGCCATTAATACACCGACTAGAGCAAAGCCCATTGCAATTTCATATGAAACAATTTGTGCTGCTGAGCGCATTGCACCTAATAAAGCATACTTAGAATTCGAAGCCCAACCTGCAACAATAACACCGTAAACACCAATTGAAGTAATGGCTAGTATAAAGAGTAAGGATGCATCAATATCGGCAAGTACTTTTGTTGAATCAAAAGGAATAACTGCCCATGCAGCAAGTGCTGGTGCAAGTGATAAAATTGGAGCGATAATGAATAAAAACTTGTTAGCCCCTGTTGGTAAAATAATTTCTTTAAACATGAGCTTAACAGCGTCAGCAATTGGCTGACCGAGGCCCCACATTTTAAAACCAAAGAAACCAACAATAGTTGGACCTTTACGTACTTGCATCGCACCAATAATTTTACGTTCGAAATAAGTAAAGTAGGCAACGCTTAACATTAGCGGCACCATTATAATAACGATTTTAATTAAGATAAGAACCACAACCACCATGGGCTCAGGTAAAAAGCTTAAGAAAAATGTATTTAACCAATCAAACATATTATTAACTCGTGTTTACTTTATATAATATTAACTAGCGGTTATTTCTAAATTGCCATAGCTATCAGCTAAAGCATTTGTTTCTTTTATTGCCGCAGCAACTAATGCACTATTATCTGCTACACCTTCATCGACAATAACGGGCATACTGACTGTAACTCCATTTTGCGTAACCGATGCGATGCCATCTTGTTCTAAACCTTGTTTCTTAGCTAAAGCAGGACTAACTATAATGCTCGCTTGCGCCATATCATTGGTGGCTTGTAATGCTTGCGAACGACGAACAATATTATCAACTGAGTAAATAGGTACAAAACCAATTCGTTCGATACTCGCTGGACTTTCATCAGTCGACGCCGATATAGCTTCAGGACATTTCCATTGATACGGTGTTTGTGAGGCAGACGATGTTTTGCTTTGTAATTCGGAACGTACTTCTTCTACATCCACAAAATCAAAACCATCAACTTCAAATAAGTTACCTAGCACACGTAATACTTTCCAACCCGGACGAATTTCTGCCTCTGGTGTCACATTCGCATTAAAACTTTGCCATGTACCTTGTGTATTAACAAAACTACCGGCAGTTTCAGTAAATGCCGTTATCGGTAATAAAACATCGGAATAAGATTTCATTACATCCGTTGCAAAGGATGTAAAGTTTACAACAAAATCTGATTCATTCACCGCGTGCATTGCTGCGGCAGAAGAAACGCAATCAAATTCAGGTTCTATATTAAAAAGTAAATAGGCATTAAGTGTTTCGCTTGTCATACGATAAGCATCTAAGCCTTCAGTCGTAGAGGCGCCTGCAGCAGATCTATGTGGAACAGCACCCGCTAGCCATGCTCCAGCTGAATTGGCTCCATCTGTTAACTCACTTAATTCACAACCACTCAAATTTGCAATAGCAAAACTTAATGCACGCAAATTAGAAAAGTTACTTTGGAAACTTGCTTGCGTACCTAAAATAACAGCTACGTTTTCAGCTTCATTCAACGATTTAGCAATCGCTTTATGCTCATCGGTTACCGACGCACTACTAATTAATTTTTCAATACCTGATAGGTCATCCGCTTTTGCACCTAAGTCTATTAATGCTTTAGCAACTGCGGCTAAATCATTAACCATTTTAGATGGCGCACTGATTATATTCGTGTCTAACTTAAGGTTGAAATCATAATCTAATGGGTTGATTGCCATCATTGTTGCGCCATTACGATTTGCTTTGCGTAAACGATGTGCTGCAATTGGCTGATCTTTTCTTATATAAGAACCAATAAGTAATGCAGCATTGACGTTTTCTAAATCAGCGATATTCATATTAATCGATGGATACAATGAGGCACTTGCTTGATCAGCAAAATCAGATTGACGTAAACGATGATCGATATTATTAACGCCCATTCCACGTAGTAATTTTTGCATTAAATACATTTCTTCCGTTGTTGCATTTGGCGAAATCAAACCACCAACTTTATCAACACCATCTTTCTCAATAACCGTTTTCAAACCTTCAACGGCATAATTTAAAGCCGTTTGCCAATCAACAAACTTCCAGCTATCACCTTGCTTAATCATAGGCTGCTCTAGTCGATCGACACTTTGAAGGCCTAAGTAGCTATAACGATCCCGATCGGATAACCACATTTCATTAATGGATTCATTTTCTTTTGGTAATACACGCATAACTTCATTACGACGTGTTTCAACAATAACGTTAGAGCCAATACAGTCATGTGCTGCAATACTTTCTGATTTTGTATTTTCCCACGGACGGCTACTATAACGATAAGGTTTGGATGTTAATGCGCCTACTGGACAAAGATCAATAACGTTGCCTGACATTTCTGAATCAACCGTACGTGCAACATAAGTTGCAATACGTGTATCTTCACCACGGCCAGTTGCACCGAGTTCCATAATGCCAGCAATTTCTTGACCAAAACGAACACAACGAGTGCAATGAATACAGCGTGTCATTTCGGTCGCGATGAGCGGCCCAATATCTTTATCGGCAACAACGCGTTTGCGTTCTGTATAACGTGAAGTTGAATTACCAAAACCCATCGCAATATCTTGCAGATCACACTCGCCACCTTGATCGCATATTGGGCAATCAAGCGGATGATTCACTAACAAGAATTCCATTACACTTTGTTGTGCTTCAAGTGCTCGTGGCGATTGTGTGAAAATTTTCATTCCATCAGTAACAGGCGTTGCACATGCAGGTAATGGTTTAGGTGCTTTTTCAACTTCAACCAAACACATACGACAGTTAGCCGCGACAGATAATTTTTTGTGATAGCAAAAACGGGGAATAGTAATGCCAGCTTCATCGGCCGCTTCGATAACCATTTGGCCATCTGCAACTTGAAGGGGAATACCATTAATTTCAATATTAGCCATATCGTTTTCCGTACCTTACGCCTTGCTACCGTACTTACATTTACCATGATCAATATGATATTGAAATTCATCACGGAAATGTTTTAAGAAACTTTGCACAGGCATTGCTGCTGCATCACCTAATGCACAAATTGTTCGCCCTGCAATACGTGTTGCAACGCTATCTAATAAATCTAAATCTTCTTGTTTACCATGGCCATGTTCAATACGATGCATAACACGAGACAACCAACCCGTACCTTCACGGCAAGGTGTGCATTGGCCACAAGATTCTTCATGATAAAAATGAGAAAGTCGTGCTAACGCACCAACCATACAGGTTGTTTCATCCATTACGATGACTGAACCCGCCCCTAACATAGAACCCGCTTTTGCAATCGAGTCGTAATCCATATCCATATCCATTGCAATTTCAGCGGGAAGAACAGGAACTGATGAACCACCGGGGATAACAGCTTTAAAAGTATGTCCGTCGCGAATACCGCCAGCCATTTCTAATAATTCAGAAAAAGGTGTTCCCATTGGCACTTCAAAGTTACCGGGATTATTTACATGACCTGACACACAAAATAATTTTGTACCGCCATTATTTGGTTTCCCTTTTTCAAGAAACCACTTGCCACCTTTTTCTAAAATAACCGGTACTGATGCCAAGCTTTCGGTATTGTTAATGGTTGTTGGTCGACCATATAAACCAAAACCGGCGGGAAATGGAGGTTTAAATCTTGGTTGACCTTTTTTGCCTTCTAGTGACTCAAGTAATGCCGTTTCTTCACCACAAATATACGCACCAGCACCGAGATGATTATATAAATCGAAATCAATTCCTGAGCCTTGAATGTCTGAACCTAATAAGCCCGCTTTATATGCTTCTTGTATCGCTTCTTCACAACGCGTGAACGGTTCCCAGAATTCGCCACGAATATAGTTATAGCCTTTTGTTGCACCAATAACATAGCCAGCAATTGCCATGCCTTCAATCAGTTGGTGCGGGTTATAACGTAAAATATCTCTATCTTTACAAGTTCCCGGTTCACCTTCGTCTGAGTTACAAACAATATATTTTTGACCAGGAGCTGTGCGAGGCATAAAGCTCCACTTCAAACCTGTTGGGAAACCAGCGCCACCACGACCACGTAAAGCTGATAATTTTAATTCTTCAATTATTTCTTCAGGTGGTGTTTTTTCTTTAAGAATTTTTTGCCAAACAGAATAACCGCCAACACTCTTATAACTTTCAAGCGTATGAGGATTATCTAAATGCAGAGTACGAAAACAAGTTTCGCCAACTAAGTTCGCGTTACTCATAGGTTCTAACCTGACTGTTTTTATTTTGTAATATTTGCATTATTATTCTTAAACTATTATTTATTACGTATTAATTTAGGCTATCAATTAGCTTATCGATTGATTCAGGTGTTAGCTTTTCATGGTAAGTATCACCAATTTGCATCATTGGTGCATTCACACACGCGCCTAAACATTCCACTTCTTTTAACGAAAACTTTCCATCTTTAGTTATTTCACCAAAGGTAATACCAAGTTTCTTTTCTAAGTGTCCAACAATTTCATCAGAGCCACATAACATGCATGAAATATTAGTACAGACACAAATTTTATATTTACCAACCGGCTTTAATTCATACATGGAATAAAAACTGGCTACTTCATAAACGGCAATGGATTCCATGTCTAAATATTCAGCGACTGCATCAATTAAATCATCATTTAAATAACCGGCATTTTGATCTTGCGCAATACGTAAGGCTGACATTACGGCAGATTGTTTTTTATCTGCAGGATACTTAGCAACCCAATCATCAATTTCTTTTTTTGATGCATCAGTCAGCAGTTCAATTTTGTTCTTTTGTTGCTTACGTAACATCATCGATCAATTTCTCCAAACACGATGTCCATCGTACCGATAACCGCGACCACATCTGCAAGCATATGACCTTTTGTCATTTCATCCATTGCCGCTAAATGCGCAAAACCGGGTGCACGAATTTTCAAACGGTAAGGTTTATTAGCTCCATCAGAAACCAAATAGGTTGCGAACTCACCTTTAGGATGTTCAATTGCAGTATAAACTTCACCCTTAGGTAAAGTGAAACCTTCAGTGAAGAGTTTAAAGTGATGGATTAACGATTCCATATCACCTTTCATATGTTCACGACTTGGTGGTGATAATTTGTGATCTTCTAACATCACAGGGCCCGGATTTTGTCGTAACCAATTAATACATTGTTTTATAATGCTGTTGGATTGGCGCATTTCTTCAACACGAATCAAGTAACGATCGTAACAATCGCCTTCAACGCCAACCGGAATATCGAAGTCCATTTTATCGTAAACTTCATACGGTTGTTTTTTACGCAGATCCCATTCAATACCTGATCCACGAAGCATTGGCCCAGTAAAACCTAAGTTAAGTGCACGCTCAGGCGACACAACCGCAATACCGACAGTACGTTGTTTCCAAATTCGGTTGTCAGAAAGTAATGTTTCGTATTCATCAACATAAGTTGGAAAACGATTTGTAAAGTCTTCGATAAAATCAAGCAATGAACCATCACGTGCTTTATTCATGCTTTCTGATTGTGCTTCGTTACGGTATTTTGTTTTTTTCTCGTAACGTGGCATACGTTCAGGCAAGTCACGGTATACGCCACCTGGACGATAATAGGCTGCATGCATACGTGCACCCGATACCGCTTCATACATATCCATAAGATCTTCACGTTCGCGGAAAGCATAAAGAAAAACTGTCATTGCACCGATATCGAGTGCATGCGTTCCGATCCACATTAAGTGATTTAAGATTCGTGTTATTTCATCAAACATGACACGAATATATTGCGCACGTTCAGGTGCTTCAACGCCTAATAATTTTTCTAACGATAAAACGTAACCATGTTCATTACACATCATTGAAACGTAATCGAGTCTATCCATATAAGGGATAGTATGGTTATACGGTTTGCTTTCTGCTAATTTTTCAGTCGCACGATGTAATAAACCAACATGAGGGTCAGCACGTTCTATTACTTCACCATCCATTTCTAATACAAGGCGTAATACACCATGTGCAGCGGGATGTTGTGGACCAAAGTTAAGCGTATAGTTTTTAATCTCAGGCATCTTTATTGTCTCCTGAAATTGCATTCATCGCTAAAGCCGCTTCACGTTCAGCATAACGATGATCGTGACGAATAACACGTGGTTGATTTACACGTGGATCAATTGAAACAGGTTGGTAGATAACACGTTTTTGTTCTTCACAGTAACGCATTTCAACATTACCTGATAATGGAAAATCTTTTCTGAATGGATGTCCAATAAAACCATAGTCAGTCAGTATACGACGTAAATCTGGATGACCTTCAAAAACAATACCGTAAAGATCAAATGCTTCACGCTCAAACCAATCAACACCTTTCCAAATATCAATTACCGAAGCAACAACAGGTGGTTCACCATCGACAAAGGTTTTAACCCGAATACGATGATTGTTTTTTACAGATAATAATTGGTAAGCAACGGCATAACGCGGGCCTTCCCATTGTGAGTCATCGTACTCACTGTAATCAACTCCGCAAACATCAACGGCTTGTTCACAGTGAAATGCTGGATCATCACGAAGAATCATACAAACCTCATAAATATCGGAATGGTTTGCAATAACGTTCACTTCGTTAAACGCAACGACGACATCCGTTACTTTACCATTTAAGGTTTTACGAAGTGTTTCTGCTAATTTATTATAATAATCGGACATTTTTTATCGTTACTTTTATAAAAACGTTAATTAAGTGCGAGCTATCGTATTGGTACGACGAATTTTATTCTGTAATTGTAAAATCCCATACAACAATGCTTCTGCAGTTGGTGGGCAACCCGGTACATAGATATCAACCGGCACGATGCGATCACAACCTCGTACGACTGAGTAGGAATAATGGTAATAACCACCGCCGTTGGCACATGAGCCCATTGAAATAACCCAGCGGGGTTCAGCCATTTGATCGTAAACTTTACGTAATGCTGGCGCCATTTTATTTACTAATGTTCCAGCCACAATCATAACGTCTGATTGGCGAGGACTTGGTCGAAAAATAACACCCATCCGATCCATATCGTATCGAGCTGCCGCTGCATGCATCATTTCAACCGCACAGCAAGCTAAGCCAAACGTCATTGGCCATAATGAACCGGTTCTCGCCCAGTTAATTAAACCATCGGCACTTGTTGTGAAAAAACCTTGTTGGCTTAAGCTCTTTTCAATGACACGGCCTGGCTCTGGGTTTTGTGCATCTAAAGGTTTAATTGTTTCATCGGTAAAGGTACCGTCAACAATGTTATCAGACGCTGACATATTTGAATCGACTCCCACTTCCGTTCCTACTCCCATTCAAGTGCCCCTTTCATCCATTCATAGATAAAACCGATAACTAAAATACCGAGGAATATCACCATCGCAACGTAACCAAATACGCCAATTTCTTCGAGCACAACAGCCCAAGGGAATAAAAATGCAATTTCTAAATCGAAAATAATAAACAGAATAGCAACAAGGTAGTAGCGAACATCGAATTTTACACGTGAATCTTCAAATGCTTCAAAACCACACTCGTAGGGAGAATTTTTTTCTACGTCTGGTTTAACGTTACCCGTTAAAAAACTTAGGCTAAAACCTAGCGCAATCATGATACCGCCAACGGCAAGACCGACGATGATAAAAATGAGCACTGGTAAGTAATTTTCCAGCATTGGTTTGCCCCCCTTATGAACATGTATGGCAACTGTAGCTGCTCTAAACTCTTTGTACATGTTAGTTTTTAGTGCCAAGCAGTGTAGGCGTACGGTGGTTAAGTGTCAAGCATACCAAAAGAGATATTATTCAATAAAATCAAGATATTACGTTAATTTTGGGGGGTATAAAAAATTTCAGTTCTAAATAATGAGGTATATTTATTCCACAAAGCTCATATTTAGATAAAAACTGAAAAGATTAAAATTTATAATACGTAATTAAGGTGGGGTACTGAATCAAGTTTATTTTATAAAAGGGCCGGAGAAACTGTTAAATGACGATTTCATCCATTTAATTCGCACTTTTTAATCAGTTTTAAGGTATTTTTAGTATTAATAAATAGCAACACAGTTTCTGCCCGCAGATTTTGCCTTATACAGCGCATTGTCCGCAGCACTAATAAAACTTGTTATGTCGTCAAAGTCGTGTTGATCCATATGTGAAACCAGACCAACGGAAACACTTGGGTTTAATACTTTTCCTTCAAACTCAATTTTCAATTCTTCACTGAGCAGTTTAACCAGACGCTCTAACATTCTTCGTCCTATATCTAACGTAGATCCCGGCAACACTAAAATAAATTCGTCTCCACCATATCGGGCTAATGTATCTGTTTGCCTTATATTTTTGACAAAAAATTCAGCAATTGAAATAATGACCTGATCACCAGCTAAATGACCATAGCTATCATTGATCTCTTTAAAATTATCAATATCAATAAAAGCTAAAGAAAGCGGCCAACGGTTAATATTTGCCAGCTCATATTCCTCCGGCAGTAATCGATCGATATGTTTGCGATTATATACTTTAGTTAAATGATCCTGTTCATTCTCTTTTTCAATAGTTTTTACCTGTTCCTCAATATTCTCAAGTTGGTGATGAGCGTCTTCATACTGTTTAACAAAATAAAGGCTTCTTACTAAAGATAACTCTCGAGCTTCATCAAGTAACTGTCCCCGTTCTATTTCATCCATCAAGCCAACTTCAAACAAGCTGGATAATTCAGGTAATTCATTATTTATGTCGTTAATTAATTTATTACATTCGACTTCATTAATATTAAGAAATATTTTCGTAGCTTTCAGTGTCGCTTTCTGTAGCTCATCAGGCTCATCCTCTAACCACAGATCGGCAAGACTTCCTGAGAAACACAAACATTGGTGAAAACGACTAGACGATTTAGTTTGCTTGAATTTATTATTACTTAAAGAATGACTATACAATACAGCATTAACTAATTTTATTGGAAAGTGCCATGAATTTAACAACCATGCGCCAACCAAAGAATGTTCAACCCCCAGAATTTTTTGTTCAAGTCGAATACACTCAGTGTGCTTTAAACGCTGTCCATCATCACAGAGATAAGGCGATTGTTTGATATTTTCAAGAACAAGAATGCCAATGTCCTGTAATAAACTAGCAAGGAAAAGATCTTCCAGACTGGATAAACCCAGCCGAGAACCAAGCATTCTTGCAATCTCTGCTGACAAAATAGACCGCTTCCAGTAATTTTCATGTTTAAAATTTTTATTATCACTGCTTTTAAGCGATTGAAATAGTGAAAAACTCAATGCTATAGTTAACGAAGCATTAAAACCTAACAAAGTTAAAGCCTCACGTAAATTATTTACAGCGCGTCGTTGTGAATACAATGATGAATTGGCTATTTTTAATAACTTGACGGATATTGCCGGATCCCTGGAAATTATGCTCGAAACCTCTCTAAGACTAATATCAGGATCTTTGCTTGCATCAATAAGCTTAACCGCAATAGAAGGTAAGCTGGGCAAACTTACACAATCTCTCAGCTCCCTTTCCAGGACAGGCGGTATTAAAAAATGGGGGCTAATATTATTCATATTTTAGATCATGTATTAATACGATACTTATCATTATATAAATATCGGCAAATTGAAATAAAAATGAAGGCTTAAATCTAAGTAAATAATTATTTATATGTATTTTTTACTTGCTATTCGAAAATTAAATTTAAGCTTAGTAAATAGCAGAATCAATATATTAAAAAATACTGGATTATTCCTGTATTGTGATTGGTGCCGATGGCCGGAGTCGAACCGGCACAGCTTGCGCTACCACCCCCTCAAGATGGCGTGTCTACCAATTTCACCACATCGGCTATATTTATTTTAATGCTTTGCCTAATCGGCAGCGGGTACGTCTGAAGAAGGTGACGATTTTGTTGTTAGAGGTTTTGAGTTAACTTTAGGAACATCAGCATCAGACACTGGAACGTCTGACACAGGAACATCCGAAGGTGTTGAAATAGCAGAGGCACCTTCAGTTTTTTCAATCGTTTGTTTTGCCTGTTCTTGATCGACAACACTACTCACTGTTTTTGAGTCAGTTGCTAATACAAATAGCGTTAAGCTCGTAGCAAAGAACATTGCAGCTAAAATACCTGTTGTACGCGTTAAGAATGAAGATGATCCTTTTGAGCCAAATACTGTTCCTGATGCGCCCGCTCCAAATGCTGCACCTGCATCTGCACCTTTACCTTGCTGCAATAGAACCAAAGCAACTAGAGAAACCGCAATAACAACATGTAAAACTAGAATGATATTTTGTAACAACATAATTTTAATCTCGATTATTTATAATGTCTGAACTTTCAAATCCGGACTCTTATAATATTTTAGCCAGCCGCTTTACAGATAGTTAAGAAATCTTCCGCAACAAGTGAGGCTCCGCCAATTAAGCCACCATCTATATCGGGCTGTGATAATAACTCAGCTGCATTGCCAGCATTCATGCTACCACCATATTGAATACGTACTTTATCGGCAACATCTTTACTTTTTTCTGCAAGCTTAGAACGAATAAATGCGTGAACATCTTGCGCTTGTTGAGGTGTCGCTGTTTTGCCAGTGCCGATTGCCCAAACAGGTTCATAAGCAATAATTGAATCAGCAATAGCATCGATGCCTTCTAAATCAATAACGGCATCAAGTTGACGTGCACAAACGGCTTCAGTTGTGCCATTTTCACGTTCGTCTAGTGTTTCGCCAATACATAACACTGGAATTAAACCGGCTTTTCGTGCAACAGCAAATTTATTTGCAACAATAGCATCATCTTCACCGTACAAACTACGACGTTCTGAATGGCCGACAAGCACATATTTACAGCCAAAATCTAACAACATTGACGTTGACGTTTCACCTGTAAAAGCACCCTTTTCTTCGGTGCTAGAATTTTGACCACCAAAGCCAATATTTGTGCCTTTTAGTTGCTCAGCAACATCTGCAATATAGATAGAAGGTACACAAACAGCAACTTCTGCCGATTTAACGTCACCCATTCCTGCTTTTATGCCATCAAGTAAGACTTTAATACTCTCGCGAGAGCCATTCATTTTCCAGTTGCCGGCGATAATTGGTTGACGCATGTGATTCCTCTTTAAATATCAATAACTTAAAATACTTTTAATGTTCGGCCGCGTTACCTAGAAAATATATTTATAGGGATTGAGCAATCGACACAAAATAGCGCGCAAGCATAACGGTCGACATCCAATAAATCAATATCTGGAGTGCTAATATACTGAAATTTACAGGTATTTAGTGCTATTTAGCTATACGTTTGATTTAACTTCATCAGCAATTGTTGTCGCAATTTGTTCAACTTGTGAGGCATCTTGCCCTTCTACCATTACTCGAATAACGGGCTCAGTACCCGATGCACGCAATAATACACGCCCAGTATCCGCTAATTCTTTCTCGCCCTGTAGTACAGCCTGTTTCACTGGCTCGCAAGAATCTAAATCCAGTTTTTCTTCTAAACGCACATTAATCATGGTTTGAGGATATTTCGACATATCCGCAACCAGTTCATGTAACTGCTTACCCTGTGAAACCATTGCAGCGAGCACTTGTAGAGCCGCCATACAGCCATCTCCAGTGGTGTTCTTCTTCAGACATATTAAGTGCCCTGATGACTCGCCGCCCAATTCCCAATCATTTGCAAGAAGTTGTTCCATAACATAACGATCACCTACTTTAGCCCGAACAAAAGGTATACCTTCACGTTCAAATGCATGCTCTAAACCTAAATTGGTCATCAAGGTGCCAACAACACCACCTTTCAATGTTCCGTTAGTTTTTGCTGCCATCGCAATGGCATAAAGTAATTCATCACCATCAACAAGGTTGCCATGTCTATCAACCATAATTAAGCGATCACCATCACCATCTAAGGCAACACCAACATCAGCTTGATGCGTTTTTACCGCTTGCTGTAGTTGAGCCGGTTGAGTCGAGCCACAATCATCATTGATATTTATTCCATTGGGTTTATTGCCAATAGCAATAACGTCTGCACGAAGTTCTTTAAATATTTTAGGTGCAACGTCATAAGTGGCACCATTAGCACAATCAATAACAATTTTTAAACTGGAAAGATTCATGCTGGTAGGAATAGTGTGCTTACAGAATTCGATATAACGACCATCCGCATCAGACATTCTTACCGCCTTACCTAAGTGAGAAGAACCATTACAAGCCATTGGTTCATCAAGCATGTTTTCAATGGCTAGCTCAACATCATCCGGTAGTTTTGTACCATCAGCCGAGAAAAACTTAATGCCATTATCGTAATAAGGATTATGAGATGCACTAATCACAATACCTGCATCGGCATGTAATGTTCTTGTTAAATAAGCGATACCCGGTGTTGGCATTACGCCTAACAAAACAACATTAACACCTGCTGCGGTTAACCCTGCTTCGAGAACAGACTCAAACATATATCCCGAAATTCGTGCATCCTTACCGATAACAACCGTACCACCTTCTTTACATAAAACTTTACCAACGGCATAACCGAGTTTCAAAACGAAGTCAGGTGTAATTGGAAATTTCCCAACTTCTCCACGAATTCCATCTGTACCAAAATATTTACGTGACATTTTTTTCTCTTTATATATTTGTTTTAATGTTATATCTTTATTTTAGACTATTTATAACAGCAATGGCATCGGCCGTTGCCTTCACATCATGAACTCTTAGTATTTGTGCGCCTTTCTCTGCGGCTAAAGCCGCCATCACCACACTTCCATGCATTCTGTTTTCAACCGATGCATTATTTAATATTTGCCCAATCATTGTTTTTCGTGAAACACCGACTACAACGGGATAGCCCATGTTCACAAAAGTATTCATTGATCGAAATAATTCTAAGTTGTGCTCTAGTGTTTTTCCAAAACCGAAACCAGGATCAATTAATACATTGTCTTTTTTTATGCCTGCTATTTCACAAGCTTTTATGCGTTGCTCTAAAAATTGTTTTACTTCGGTAACAACATCATTATAACCAGGTTGACTTTGCATACTTCGTGGTTGACCTTGCATATGCATTAAACAAACTGGAATATTTAAATCAGCAGCGGTTTGTAGCGCGCCATCTTCCTGTAAGGCACGAACATCGTTAATCAAGTTTGCTCCAGCCAATACAGCCTCACGCATAACAACAGGCTTGCTCGTATCAATTGAAATTAGACAATCTGAAAACGCTCGAATAGATTTTATAATGGGGATAACACGACTTAACTCTTCGTCAACTGAAACATCTTTTGCGCCAGGTCGTGTTGATTCACCACCAATATCGATAATATCAGCACCATCATTTAACATTGTTGTAACTTGTTGAATAGCTAAGTCTTTATTTGTAAATTGTCCGCCATCAGAAAATGAATCAGGAGTAACGTTTAAGATACCCATAATGTGCGTTTTATTTTTAAAATTCATATTTCTTTAAATGTATTAAGTTCCAAACCTAAAAAACCCCTAATCAAATGATAAGGGGCTTCTAGTTACAAACATAATATTAAAATTTAATGTGAACCGGCAGGACCACCAATAGAGCCATCATTCGTCTTATCTTCTTTGCTTTTTGACGAGTCGTCCATATCAGAGTTTGATTTACTTTGAATATCGCTATCATCCCAATCTTCTGGTGGACGTGGCGCTTTACCATTCATAATGTCATCAATCTGACCTTTATCGATCGTTTCATATTTCATTAACGCATCAGTCATCGCATGCAGTTTATCAATATTATCTTTTAATATTTTTTCTGCACGTGCATATTGCGTATCAAGAATTGAACGAATTTCTTCGTCAATTAACTTCATTGTCGCACCCGAAACATTTTTATGTTGGGCAACTTGATGACCTAGAAAAACTTCACCATCATCTTCCCCATAAGTCATTGGACCAAGTTTATCGGATAAACCCCATTTAGTTACCATGTTGCGGGCAATTTCAGTCGTGCGTTGAATATCGTTTGATGCACCCGTTGTTACAGCATCAGCACCAAAAATAAGTTCCTCTGCAATACGACCACCGAATAAGCTACAAATAGAACTTTCTAAACGTTCTTTACTATAAGAGTAACGATCTTCTTCAGGTAAAAACATGGTGACACCAAGTGCTCGACCACGTGGGATAATTGTTACTTTATAAACGGGATCATGTGAAGGAACCGTTAAACCAACAATTGCATGACCTGATTCATGAAAAGCGGTATTACGTTTTTCAGTTTCACTCATCGCCATTGATTTACGTTCAGCACCCATCATGATTTTATCTTTGGCTTTATCAAACTCGTTCATATCAACAAGACGTTTGTTTGAACGTGCTGCAAATAAAGCTGCTTCATTAACAAGATTCGCTAAATCTGCACCTGAGAAACCAGGGGTACCACGTGCAATGGTTTTAGCATTAACATCATCCCCAGCAGGAACTTTTCGCATGTGTACTTTAAGAATTTGTTCGCGACCACGCATGTCAGGTAGAGGTACAACAACTTGACGATCAAAACGACCAGGTCGTAAAAGCGCGGGATCTAAAACATCAGGTCTATTCGTTGCAGCAATAACAATGACACCTTCATTACCTTCAAAACCATCCATCTCAACGAGCAGTTGGTTTAAAGTTTGTTCACGTTCATCATGACCACCACCTAAACCGGCTCCACGATGTCGACCGACCGCATCAATTTCATCAATAAATATAATACAAGGCGCATGTTTTTTCGCTTGTTCGAACATATCTCGTACACGAGATGCACCAACACCGACAAACATTTCAACAAAATCGGAACCTGAAATGGTAAAGAAAGGAACTTTAGCTTCGCCAGCAATGGCTTTGGCTAAAAGTGTTTTACCTGTACCTGGTGAACCGACCATTAAAACACCGCTAGGGATCTTACCGCCAAGCTTTTGGAACTTAGAAGGGTCACGTAAAAATTCTACTAACTCACCCACTTCTTCTTTAGCTTCATCAACGCCAGCAACATCACCAAAATTTATCTTGACCTGATCTTCACCCAACATACGGGCTTTGCTCTTACCAAATGACATTGCGCCACGACCACCGCCGCCTTGCATTTGGCGCATAAAGAAAACCCACAAACCAATAATTAGAATGAACGGGAACCAAGAAATAAAGATTTGCATTAAAAAGCTGTTTTCAATCGGTTTAGAATCGATTTTCACATTGTTTTTGAGTAACTCTCCAACCATTGCACTATTGCTAGTTTCAGGACTATATGTTGTAAATTTACGGCCATCGGCAAGCTTCCCGCTAATATTTTGATTCTGAATCAAAACGTCTGATACCTGATTACGCTCAACAGACTGCATAAATTCAGAGTAGCTGAGTTTATCACTCTCTTTATTAACACCCATTTGCTGGAACACCATCATTAAAATAACGGCGACAACAACCCAAAGTAAAATATTCTTGGTTAGATCGTTCAATTTATTACCTCAAAATCAATCAAATATTAGTAGAAGGTACTACACATTATAGCCCCGTGCCAGCAAATAGTTCTCACTAGAACGAGCGCGGGAAGCCTTAGGTTTACGGATGATTAGCTTGTTAAAATCTTTCCGTAAATCCTTTTTAAATTCATCTAACCCTGCACCGTTGAATACTTTCATCAGCAAGTCTCCACCCGGTTTAAGCACACTTTTGGCTAATTCATGGCTCAATTCACACAGATACATAGACTTGGGCTGATCTACAGCCTTCATACCACTTATATTGGGTGCCATATCCGACATTACAAGGTCAACGGGGTGACTTTCTATGGATTTCATTAGTTGATTCAGCACCGATTCTTCACGAAAATCGCCCTGAATGAAATCAACCCCCGCAATGGGGGTAATATCTAATAAATCCAAAGCAAATACTTTTCCCTTTTTACCGACCTTGGTTGCAGCATATTCAGACCAACTACCCGGAGCAGCGCCCAAGTCCACAATACAATGACCTGGCTTAATTAAGCGATCTCGTTCATCAAGCTCCATTAACTTATAAATAGCACGGGCTCGATGACCTTCTTTTTGTGCGCGTATGACATACTCGTCATTTAAATGCTCTTGCATCCAATGCCGACCACCTTTGGTACGTGCCATCTCTTGTGCCCCTTTTATCTAAAACTAAAGTATAATAGCCGACTAAATATACCTTCAAAACTAAACTTTACTATCGAGCCAAATCAATCATGTCCAAAGCTAAATTAGGCAAAAAACAACTTCATCATTTACGCCAATTGGCGCACGATGTGAAACCTATTGTTATTATTGGCAACAAAGGGTTAACAGACAATGTAATGGAAGAAATTAATATTACCTTAGATCATCATGAACTTATAAAAGTTCGAATTAACGCCAGCGACAAAGCAGAACGAACTCAAATGATTGATAAAATTACAGAAAACTGTAAAGCTGAAAAAGTAATTTCCGTTGGACATATCGTTGGGCTTTATAAAAAAGCAGACGAACCTAAAATTATATTACCCAAATAAAATCACTCAACAAAACTCAATCCATCTTGGCTGTATTGATAACAAGAGCCAAGCCAAGCAAACTATTTATTAAAAATAGTACCGATGCAATTCCGTGTAATTTGCCAAATTCTGACCGATTTAAATCAGTTATACCACTTGCTTTAAGTTCAGCCATCATCGGCTGTATGATAAATTGACCCACTATAATAATAACCAGCATGACAACAAGCACCCAAAACATCCAGCTTTGTGTAACTTGGTAACCGAATCGATTAATCACACCAATAAGTAATAATCCACCGCAAACTAAACCGAGGTAACTCGTAATAGTAAATAACTGCCCTGCTACATTTCCCGCAGTCGATTTTTCTAACATACTAAATAAAGTAGGAGCAACGATATAACCGACCGCCCACATGCCACCCACCCAGAGGGTTAGTAGAATGCGCTCGCCAATAAGTAGGGATTTCATATGAGTATGATAGATTTAAACGTAGCTATAATTAACTGAAACGATTTCGAATTCTTTAATACCACCGGGTGCTTGCACCGCTGCGACATCGTCAACACGTTTACCAATTAATGCACGAGCAATCGGTGAGGTAATAGAAATAAGATTTCTTTTGATATCGGCTTCTAACTCACCAACAATAGTGTAAGTCACTTCGCTTTCATCTTCGACACCATAAAGCTCAACGGTTGCACCAAATACAACTTTATCTCCAGCATTTGCACCTAACTCAGCAACATCAAGAATTTCAGCATTTGAAACTTCAGATTCTATTTGCTTTACACGGCCTTCTAAAAAACTTTGTTGTTCACGAGCAGCATGATATTCCGCATTCTCTTTTAAATCACCATGCTCACGTGCCGTAGCAATCGCTTGTACAATTTTTGGGCGTTGAACTTGCTTCAAATCTTTTAACTCTTCACGTAATAGTTTAGCGCCTTTCGCGGTCATTGGAGGTCGGTTCATAATTTATCCCTTTATCCTAAATCTAACACTTATATAATTAAGTTATATCTTTATGTAATTTCTGAATGCTATAAACATTTTTCGTGCAATCTTGATTCATAGCAGTACAAAAAGCACGTCCACCTGAAATAGTGGTTGTATACGTTACCTTATGTTGTAACGCATTACTGCGAATTGTTGCTGAATCTGCAATGGCTTGTGTGTCTTCAGTTGTATTAATGATTAAAGTTATTTCATCATTTTTTATCATATCGACAATATGTGGTCGACCTTGCATAACTTTGTTAACTCGCTCACATTCCATACCGGCATCTTCTAATGCACGTGCCGTACCATTCGTTGCAACTAAGCTAAAACCTATATTAATAAGCGACTGTCCTACCTCGACAATACTTTGCTTATCTGTATTTCGCACACTTAAAAAAGCTTTACCCGAAGTGGGTAAAAAGACGCTAGCGCCTAACTGAGACTTAGCGAATGCTTCTGCAAAAGTATAACCCACTCCCATCACTTCACCAGTAGATTTCATTTCTGGCCCTAACGCAGGATCCACTCCCGGGAATTTATTAAATGGAAAAACAGCTTCTTTTACAGAGTAATATTTTGGAATCGTTTCAGTAAGCGCATTTTGTTCTTTTAAAGAAGTACCAGCCATACAGCGTGCCGCAATTTTTGCTAATGGTTGTCCAATGGCTTTAGAAACAAAAGGAACAGTACGTGAAGCACGAGGGTTCACTTCTAATATATAAATATCTTCACCTTTAATCGCAAATTGAGTATTCATCAAACCAACTACTTTTAAACCATGCGCCATTGCAACTATTTGCTCACGTAGTCTATCTTGAATCTCTTTTGATAACGTATAGGGCGGTAACGAACAAGCTGAATCACCAGAGTGAATGCCGGCTTGCTCAATATGTTCCATAATACCGCCAATAAGTACGTCTTTGCCATCACAGATTGCATCAACATCTACTTCAACAGCATCATCTAAGAACCGGTCAAGCAATACCGGTGAATCATTTGACACTTCAACCGCTTCATTCATATAACGACGTAACTCAGTTTCGTTATAAACTATTTCCATACCTCGACCACCCAAAACATAAGATGGGCGCACAACTAAAGGATAACCAATTTCACCTGCTTGAATAACAGCGGTTTCTATATCACGCGCCGTTCTATTATCGGGTTGCTTTAAATTTAACTCTTCAATTAACTGTTGGAAACGTTCTCTATCTTCGGCTAAATCGATTGAGTCTGGAGACGTACCAATAATAGGCGCACCTGCCGCTTCTAAATCACGTGCTAATTTTAAAGGTGTTTGGCCGCCATATTGAACAATAACGCCTTTGGGTTTTTCGAGATCGATTAATTCTAAAACATCTTCCAATGTTAATGGCTCAAAATATAAACGGTCAGAGGTATCATAATCCGTTGACACTGTTTCAGGGTTACAGTTAACCATAATGGTTTCATAGCCATCATCACGCATTGCAAAAGCAGAATGCACACAACAGTAATCAAACTCGATGCCCTGACCAATACGGTTTGGCCCGCCACCTAAAACCATTATTTTTTCTTTATTGGTTGGCTTGGCTTCGCACTCTTCTTCATAAGTTGAATACATGTAGGCAGTATCCGTTGAGAATTCAGCGGCGCAAGTATCAACCCTTTTGTAAACCGGACGCACTTCAAGTTTATGTCGTTGTGCACGCAGCTCAGCTTCATTACAACCCAAAATTTTTGCTAAGCGTCGATCTGAAAAACCTTTACGCTTTAAATTAAACATTTCTTGTTTAGTTATATCCGCTACAGATTTTTCTCGTATCAATTTTTCTTCTAAAACAATATCTTCGATTTGAACAAGAAACCATTTATCGACTTTAGTAATGTCGTAAACGTCATCAACACTCATTCCAAAACGGAAAGCATCTGCTAAATACCACAAACGCTCAGGGCGAACAGTACGACATTCTTGAATAATAATATCTTTTGCGTTTTCGGCTGTAAGATCAACAATTTCATCAAAACCATCTTTGCTAATTTCTAAGCCTCGAATCGCTTTTTGTAATGACTCTTGCTGAGTTCGGCCCATAGCCATTACTTCACCAACCGATTTCATCTGTGTTGTTAATCGAGAATCAGCTGTTGGGAATTTTTCAAAAGTAAAACGTGGAATTTTTGTTACAACATAATCAATCGTTGGTTCAAACGAAGCTGGTGTTGCACCACCTGTGATATCATTCTTCAATTCATCGAGGCTATAACCAACAGCCAGTTTTGCTGCAATTTTAGCGATAGGGAAACCGGTTGCTTTTGATGCTAGAGCAGACGAACGTGAAACACGTGGATTCATTTCAATAATGATCATACGACCATTTTCCGGGTTAATGGCAAACTGTACGTTTGAACCACCTGTATCAACACCAATTTCTCGTAACACATCAATCGATGCGTTACGCATGATTTGATATTCTTTATCCGTTAATGTTTGCGCAGGGGCAACGGTAATAGAATCACCGGTATGTACACCCATAGGATCTAAATTTTCTATCGAACAAATAATGATGACATTATCTTTACAGTCACGCACCACTTCCATTTCATATTCTTTCCAACCAAGAATAGATTCTTCAATGAGTAATTCATTCGTTGGTGAAAGGTCTAGACCACGTTCGCAAATCTCTAAAAATTCTTCTTTGTTATACGCTATACCACCGCCACTACCACCCATTGTGAACGAAGGACGAATGATCGTAGGAAAACCCACTTGCGCTTGAACTTGAAGAGACTCTTCAATGCTATGCGCCACGGCTGCACGCGGCATATCTAAACCAATTTTTTGCATAGCAGTACGGAATTTATCACGATCTTCTGCTTTATCAATCGCTTCACGATCGGCACCAATCATTTCTATACCGTGTTTTGTTAACACACCTTCTCGATGTAAATCTAAGGCGCAATTTAATGCAGTTTGTCCGCCCATCGTTGGCAAAATTGCATCTGGTTTTTCTTCTTCAATAATGCGTTCAAGCACTGTCCAATGAATTGGTTCAATGTATGTTGCATCCGCTAGTTCAGGGTCGGTCATAATCGTTGCTGGATTCGAGTTTACCAATATAACGCGGTATCCCTCTTCTTTTAACGCTTTACAAGCTTGCGCACCAGAATAATCAAACTCACAAGCTTGACCAATAACAATGGGGCCTGCACCTATGATTAAAATACTTTTTATGTCGGTTCTTTTTGGCATATTTTTTTGCTTTAACTCGAATTAATTTCGTGACCTGTTACGATAATTTGGCATTCATGGAATCAATAAATTGATCAAACAGATGTGCTACATCATGTGGACCAGGGCTTGCTTCAGGATGCCCTTGAAAACTAAACGCAGGAATGTCGTTACGTTTAACACCTTGCAATGAATTATCAAATAATGAACGATGCGTAACACTTAAATTATCCGGTAAACAACTTTCATCAACAGCGAAACCGTGATTCTGACTGGTAATAAAAACTTGTTTCGTTTCTGCATCTTGTACAGGATGGTTTGCGCCATGATGACCAAACTTCATCTTCATCGTTTTCGCACCACTGGCAAGTGATAACAATTGATGCCCCAAACAAATACCGAACATAGGGATGTTTGACGTTGATAAATCTTGAATCGATTTTATTGCATAATCACAAGGCTCTGGATCACCGGGCCCATTAGATAAAAAGATACCATCAGGTTTTAACTCTAAAACTTGCTTAGCAGTGGCTTGAGCAGGTAATACGGTAACTTTACAACCACGGTCAACCATCATGCGTAAAATATTTCGTTTTACACCAAAATCAAAAGCCACTACATGAAATTTAAAGTCCATTGAATCAGCAGGCAAACCATTATCTAAACTCCAACTACCCTGCTGCCATGTATATTGTTTTTTAGTAGTAACTTCTTTTGCTAAGTCCATGCCTTTCAAACCAGGGAAGGCTTTTGCTGATGCTAACGCTTTCGCTTCATCCAATTTTTCACCGTCTTTAGCAGCGACGATACAACCACCTTGCGCACCTTTTTCTCTTAAGATACGAGTCAGTTTTCGTGTATCTATACCGGCAATCGCAACGACTTTATTTTTAACGAGATAGTCGCTTAAACTTTCTTGATTTCGCCAGTTACTCGCAAGAAAAGGAACATCCCGCACAATGAGTCCAGAAGCAAATATTTCAGACGATTCTTCATCTTCAGAATTAGTCCCGACATTGCCGATGTGTGGATAGGTTAAGGTAATATGTTGTTTTGCATAAGAAGGATCGGTAAGAATTTCCTGATAGCCGGTCATTGAAGTATTAAAAACTACTTCACCAACAGATTCACCAGAAACGCCAATGGATTCACCATGGAAAATGGTGCCATCTTCAAGTACTAAAAGGGCTGATTGCCGCAATGAAACCTCCGCGTAGATGCACAAAACGGGAGTGCCCTCTAACTCGAAGGTCTCCCGCTTATATAAGAATTCAGTGTGGCCGAGATGTTGTATTTCGACCGAAGGGATTGTACTTTAAGATGGGGTTATTTTCTAGTGGCCGTCTGAAGAATATTAAATAATTATCAGGCAATTACGAAGGAATATTAATCTCGTAGACCGAGTACGTCTTGCATATCAAATTGACCATTTTCAAAGTCCATCAGCCAATTTGCAGCGCGGACTGCACCATTGGCAAAGGTCATTCGACTTGAAGCTTTATGAGTGATTTCAACACGTTCGCCAATATCTGCAAACATAACCGTATGTTCACCAACAATATCACCCGCACGAATCGTCTCAAAACCGATGGTGTTTCGGTCTCTTTCGCCGGTTTGGCCTTCGCGCCCATATACGGCACAATCTTTTAAATCTCGACCCAGTGCATCGGCAACCACTTCACCCATCTTTAAAGCCGTTCCCGAAGGGGCATCGACTTTATGGCGATGGTGCGCTTCAACAATTTCTATATCGGTATAATCACCCATTACCCGCGCAGCTATATCGAGTAATTTAAAGCATAAATTCACACCCACACTCATATTCGGCGCGAAAACAATGGCGGTCTCTTTTGCTGCATTCGTAATGAGTTGTTTTTGTTCGTCAGTAAAACCGGTTGTGCCAATCACTAAGCGTTTGCTGTTAGCGCGACAAAATTCAATATTGTTTACACTAACATCCGGATGGGTAAAATCAATCAACACATCAAAATCATCAACAACCGAATTAAGGTCATCAACAATTTTAACGTTTTGAGTCTCTTGATTCGCTAATTCGCCAGCATCAAGACCGATAAAATTACTACCTGGCCGATCGATTGCTGCATTTAAGCTCGTGCTATCATTCTGCAAAGTGGCTTCAATTAAAACACGCCCCATTCTACCGGCGGCACCTGTAATGGCTATTCTTGTCATTTTTAAACTCGGATATTTTTATATTATGGAAACCATAACATAAATAGAAGGTGTTCGTTAACTCACTATTAAGCCATTCAAGCGGATGGAAGCAAGGCGGAAAAAGAAATGAAAAACGGAGCTTACATCAGTAAGTGAGTATTTTGATTTCTTTTTCCAACGCAGCTAACACCGCTTCAATGGTTTAATATTAATTTTTCATATCCTTGAAGAATTTTTTTACCCCATCAACCCAAGAAGAAGCCTGCGGACTATGATTGACGCTATCACCCTTCAATGAACTTTCAAGCTGCTTAAGAATTTCTTTTTGTTCATTGGTTAAATTAACTGGCGTTTCAATAGTTATACGGCAAATTAAATCACCAACACCTGAACCACGGACAGCTTTTACCCCCTTACTTCGCAAACGGAATGATTTACCTGTTTGAGTTTCTGGAGGTATTTTTAATTTAACCCGGCCATCTAAAGTCGGTACTTCTAACTCACCACCTAGACTTGCTGCAACAAAACTAACCGGTACTTCACAATGTAAGTCTACGCCATCACGTTCGAAAATTTTGTGAGGACGAACGTTCATGTGTACGTACAAGTCTCCAGATGGTCCGCCATTTTCTCCTGCTTCGCCTTCACCTGATAAGCGAATACGATCACCAGTATCTACACCTGGCGGTACTTTTACCGAAAGGGTTTTATGTTTTTCAATACGACCATGACCATTGCATTTTCCACAAGGGTCTGAAATCATTTTGCCATTGCCATGACAACGAGGACAAGTTTGTTGTAATGAAAAGAAACCTTGCTGCATACGCACTTGGCCATGACCGCCACAGGTTGTACAGGTTGTTGGCTTGGTTCCTTTTTTAGCGCCACTGCCACCACAGGTTCCGCACGACACTTGTGTAGGTACACGAATTTTAACTTCGGTACCTTTCACTGCATCTTCTAGCTCGAGTTCTAAGTTATATCTTAAATCAGAACCACGGAAAACTTGTTGACCGCCTCCGCGTCCACCGCCGCCACCAAAAATATCGCCGAATACATCACCAAAAACATCACTAAAATTACCTTGCCCTGCGCCTGCGCCACCCATTCCAGCAGAACCATCAACACCGGCATGACCAAATTGGTCGTAAGCGGAACGTTTTTGATCGTCAGTTAGAATATCATGCGCTTCTTTAGCTTCTTTAAATTTTTCTTCGGCGTCTTTACTATCCGGATTTCGATCAGGATGAAACTTCATCGCTTTACGTTTAAAAGCTTTTTTTATTTCGGCTTTGCTCGCAGACTTTTCAAGTTCGAGAACTGCATAGTAATCACGCTTAGACATACTTCAATTTACCTTTTCTTAAAACGGCCAAAAGGCGTGAAATATTCACGCCTTTTGGCCTTGCTATTTTACAAACCAACTTATCAAGGAATTCACATGGATAACTAGAAGTTAGATAACAAGGCAAAAATTAACGAAAAAGCGGAGTTTACATTTAGTAAATGAGCATTTTGAGTTAGTTTTTAACACCGTTATCTCGCTTCTAGTTATTCATGCTATTTGTTATCTTTTACTTCCTCAAACTCAGCATCAACAACATCATCATTTGCACCTGCACCGGCTTCTGCGCCAGCATCACCACCAGGGGCAGCACCTTCTGCGCCTTGTGTACCTTCAGCACCTTTTTCTGCATAAAGGCGCTCAGCCATTTTGCCCGATGCATCAGTTAATGCTTTTGTTTTCGCTTCGATTTCATCTTTATCTTCGCCTTTTAAAACGCCTTCTAAATCTGTAATCGCCGCTTCAATACTTTCTTTCTCGCCAGCTTCAAGTTTGTCATCACCAAGTTCTGCCATTGATTTTTTCGTAGCATTAATCATTGATTCTGCAGTGTTACGTGTAGTCACTAACTCTTGGAATTTCTTATCTTCATCAGCATGCGCTTCAGCATCATGAACCATCGCTTCCACTTCTTCATCAGATAAACCACTAGAGGCTTTAATCACGATAGATTGTTCTTTGCCTGTTGCTTTATCTTTAGCTGATACATTTAAAATACCATTCGCATCAATATCAAACGACACTTCAATTTGTGGTGTACCGCGTGGTGCAGGTGGAATATCTTGCAAGTCAAAGCGACCTAACGATTTATTCGCATCAGCGCGTTCACGTTCACCTTGAATAACATGTACCGTTACAGCACCTTGATTATCTTCAGCTGTTGAGAACACTTGTTGTGCTTTCGTAGGAATGGTTGTGTTTTTCTCAATGAGTTTAGTCATTACACCACCCATTGTTTCAATACCAAGAGATAATGGTGTTACGTCTAGTAATAAAACGTCTTTAACATCACCACCTAATACGCCACCTTGAATCGCTGCACCGACTGCAACCGCTTCATCTGGGTTAACGTCTTTACGTGGTGCCTTACCGAAGAAAGCTTCAACTTCTGCTTGTACTTTAGGCATACGCGACTGACCACCAACCAAGATAACATCATCAATATCAGAAGCTGATAAATCCGCATCGGCTAAGGCTTTTTTGCATGGGTCGATTGTACGTGCAACTAAGTCTTCAACTAAAGATTCAAGCTTAGCGCGTGTTACTTTAATATTTAAATGTTTAGGACCAGATGCATCAGCGGTTACATATGGTAAGTTAATATCCGTTTGTTGTGTTGAAGAAAGTTCAATCTTAGCTTTCTCTGCCGCTTCTTTTAAACGTTGCAATGCAAGTGGATCATTACGTAAATCCATACCTTGTTCTTTTTTAAATTCTTCAACAAGATAATCAATAAGACGCATATCAAAATCTTCACCACCTAGGAATGTATCACCATTGGTAGAAAGAACTTCTATTTGGTGCTCACCATCAATATCAGCAATTTCAATAATGGATACATCGAATGTACCACCACCTAAATCGTATACTGCAACTTTACGGTCGCCTTCTTTTTTATCGATACCAAACGCTAATGCTGCAGCTGTTGGTTCATTAATAATACGCTTAACTTCTAAACCTGCAATTTTGCCGGCATCTTTCGTTGCCTGACGCTGAGAGTCATTAAAATAAGCAGGAACCGTTACAACCGCTTCGGTTACTTCTTCGCCAAGGTAATCTTCAGCCGTTTTTTTCATTTTTTGCAGAATACGTGCAGCCACTTCAGGTGGTGCCATTTTCTTACCTTCGGCTTCAACCCATGCATCACCATTATCCGCTTCAATAATTTTATAAGGTACCATTGAGATGTCTTTTTGAACTTCGTCATCTTTAAAACGGCGGCCGATTAAGCGTTTAATCGCAAATAAAGTATTCGCTGGATTTGTTACCGCTTGACGTTTTGCTGATTGACCAACAATAACTTCGTCGCCTGTAAAAGCTACAATAGATGGTGTTGTGCGATCGCCTTCGGCATTTTCAATAACCTTAGGACTGCCGCCTTCCATTACAGCTACACATGAATTTGTTGTACCTAAATCAATACCAATTATTTTACCCATTACCGTTTATCTCCAAAAAAATACTAAATGTTTTAAAAATTTTGTTAAATTTTAACCTGACTATTTAATAGGGTTTTTAGTTTCCTATATCAAGTACTCTGTTAATTTTTTTTACTACTTTATTCACCATCTTCTGTTGTATCCGCAGCAGGAGCAGCCTTAGACACAACAACCATTGCTGGGCGAATAAGCCGATCGTTGATGGTATAACCCTTTTGCATCACATCAATAACGGTGTTGGGATCCTTTTCTGGATGCTCAATCATTGTCATTGCTTGATGAAATTCAGGATTAAACGCTTCACCTATAGGGTGAAGTTGGTTAATACCAAACTTATCAAAAGCTGCTGAAAACATTTTTAATGTTAACTCGGTGCCTTCTGCTACTTTAGCGAGATCAGTTTCTTCTGTACTTGCAGCAATTAAACCTAGTTCGAGGCTGTCAAAAACAGGTAATAACTCAGTAGCAAACTTTTCCATGCCATATTTATGCGCATTTTCTAACTCACGCTCACCACGACGACGAATATTTTCCATTTCGGCATGTGCGCGTAATACTTTATCTTCAGCGTTTTTCGCTTTTGCTTCTGCTGCTTCTAAGCGTTTTTCTAAATCGGCAAAGCTAGAATTATCTGCTGACTCATCTACTTGAGCTTCTGTTTCAGCATTTTGCTGTTCCATTTCTTCTTCCGAAACGGGATTTTCTGTATCTGTCATCACTACTCCAAAATACGGTGTTCTTGTTAAGTTTATCTTTGAGGCCTTAGCTAGCTCTCGTTGAATTCTGTTAGGTTATATGGGGTCATTTATTCTGAGGTCAAGACCGAACCCAATAATTTTGCAGTTACATCCACAATTGGGATAACTTTGTCATATGCCATGCGAGTTGGGCCAATCACGCCCAGAACGCCTACAATCTGGTCATCAACTTTATAGGGGGAAGTGACTACCGAGCACTCACCAAAAGCCGAATATCCCGACTCTTCACCAATAAAAATATGCATGCCATTGGCATGAATTGAGTTATCAAGTAGGTGCAAAACATCTTGTTTAGTATTAAAGGCTTCAAAAAGCTGACGAAGTTTATCCACATCGCCCATTTCGTTGTACTGCATTAGGTTGGTTTCACCGGCCATGATAAAATCAGAATCTTTATTCTTATCAATAACTTGGTCGGCCATTTCAACGGCTGTTTGCATAATACGATGCATATTTTCTCGTACATCTTGCATGCTTTTATATAGGTTAGCGCGAATACTTGATAGCTCGTGACCGGAATACTCCTGATTCAAGAAGTTAGCTGTTTGCTGCAATTCAATCGAAGAATATTCACGCTGAGTATCGATAACCTTATTAATCACTTCGTCGTTATTGACCACCAATATAACTAAGACGCTTTTGGTGGATAAAATAAGGAACTCAATATGTTTAAGAATGACTTTCTCATGCTTTGGCAGCATTACCACACCTGCCATTCTGGTCACAGCAGACAACATTCCTGATGCATTTTCAATCAAACCATCTGAACTTGAGATATTGGAACGCGCTTGTTGCTCCAGTTGAGATTTAAATTGTTCAACCTGTGATTCTGCAAGGGGTTTAACGGTAAGCAAGCTATCAATAAAAAATCGATAACCTTGAACCGTTGGGATTCGACCAGCTGATGTATGCGGAGAGGTAATTAAACCTAAATCTTCTAAATCTGACATCACATTTCGAACCGTTGCTGGGCTCAATTTAATGCCACTATCTTCTGCTAGTACACGTGAGCCTACAGGTTGGCCGTCCGCAATATAGCGTTCGACAAGGGATTTCAGCAAACACTGAGCTCTTTCTGACAACACTGATTCAGTAAGATCGGACGATTCAGACATACAAAAGCTAACCCGCGGTTATTTCAAACAAAATGATGATGTAACAAGATAATCAGGCACTTATTTTAGCACTCGAATGGCAAGTGTGCTAATTCGTTGGTGAAATATTATTTGGATAACCTAGGTTCACAAAAGAGTCTTTTCTAAAAGCAAAATTACACCCAATTATCCAAATGCAAATTGTTCTATAGCCGCTAAAGCGCCGCTATGATAACGTCTGACGTTATGAAAAATGAATTTACAAAAATCGGCTTATTTGGCAAATTTGGTGATCCTAGCGTTGAAGTCACCCTTTTAAGCTTGTACAACTTCTTACTTAAGCGGGGTTGTGAGGTCGTTATTGACCAACAAACCGCTGATTCGCTCAAAGATACTAATATTGCCACCGCAACACTGGATGAAATCGGCAAGCATTCTGATTTAACCATAACGGTTGGTGGCGATGGTACTCTTCTTAATGCCGTTCGAAATTTAGTTGATTATAAAGTACCCGTTTTAGGCATTAACCTCGGCCGACTGGGATTTTTAGTGGATGTCTCTCCCTATGAAATGACCCAACGCATGGGCGAAATTCTCGATGGTAAATTCGAAGAAGAACACCGTATTATGCTCACTGCAAAAATCGAGCATGCTGATGGCACCTTTACTGAAGCTGACGCCTTTAATGATGTCGTAGTACATAAGTGGGAAATGGCTCGAATGATCGAGACCGAAACCTATATTAATGGGCGCTGGCTCAATAGCATGCGTTCTGATGGTTTAATCGTATCAAGCCCAACCGGTTCAACCGCTTATGCTTTATCCGGCGGTGGCCCAATACTCGAACCCGATATGGATGCAATGATTATCGTGCCCATCTGCCCGCATAGTATGAGCTACCGACCGATTGTTATTGATGGTGATAGTGAAATCGAAATTATCGTTAAAGAAAACAACAATACAAAAACCCAAATTAGTTGTGACGGACAAATAAACTTACCTATTAAAGCCGGTGATAAAATTCATATCTTCAAGAAAAAAGCGATTGTCCGTATAATTCACCCTTGTAAGCATGACTATTTTGAAATACTGCGTGCAAAACTTCACTGGGGTGAAAACCTGTAGATTATGATTAAAATATTATGCTGACTTATATACACATTTGGAATTTTGCCGTTGTCGAAAAACTCGATATTGAAATCAATGACGGCCTAACCATCGTTACGGGTGAAACCGGTGCGGGTAAATCCATTATGCTGGATGCACTTGGTTTGTCATTAGGCGATCGTGCAGATAGTTCAATCGTACGCCATGGCTGTGACAAAGCAGAAATAAGCGTGAGCTTTAGCACCGCTGATACCCCCGATGCTGAAGCTTGGTTAGTTGAGCATGAAATGAATAGCGAAAACGAATGTATCATTCGTCGCTCGATTAATACTAATGGCACATCAAAAGCATTTATAAATGGAATTCCAAGCCCAATAAAATTATTACGTGAACTCGGTGAAAAGCTTGTTGATCTACATGGCCAGCATGAACACCAATCTTTACTAAAAAACGATTTACAACGTTTACTGCTTGATGACTATGCGAAAAACCAAACCAGTTTAGAAAAAGTAAAACAAAATTATAAAGCATGGCAACAATTAAATAACGAATATCAACGTCTTACTCAAGCAAGCAAAGATAGAACCGCACAATTAGAGTTACTCCGCTATCAAGTGAATGAATTAGACACTCTTAATTTACAAGAAGGTGAGGTTAAAGAAATTGATTTAGAGCATAAACGCCTAGCCAATGCCAACCAACTTTTAAGTAGTAGCGACGCTGTTCTACAAAGTTTAGCCGACAATGAAAATACTAACATTTCCAATATTTTAAATCGTTCTATCGTAGAACTAGATGCCTTAAGTAAGCTTGATGAATCTATTAAGCCAGCCAACGAATTGTTAACTAATGCATTAATAAATATTGACGAAGCTACTAGTGAATTACGTAACTACACATCAACACTTGAAATTGATCCGCAGCGGTTAGACATTTTAGAACAACGCTTAGCTGACATTCAAAATTTATCACGCAAACATAATATAAGCAGTGATACGTTATATACGTTACTTCCAACGCTGTCAGAAGAACTCGATAACTTAGAAAATGCCGATGTACGTTTAGGTAACTTAGAATCTGAAATACAACAAGCCGCAACAACCTACTTAGCAAGCGCAAAAGATTTAAGTAAAAAACGCCAAACAGCGGCTAAAAAATTATCGAAGTTAGTGTCCGCAAGCATGCAAACACTCGGTATGGAAGGTGGTAAATTTGAAGCTTCTGTAACAACACAAACAGATGCAACCTTTACCGCACTTGGATTAGATAACATAGAATTCTTAGTTAGCGCGAACCCTGGCCAATCGCTGAAACCTTTAGCGAAAGTTGCTTCAGGTGGTGAATTATCACGAATCAGTTTGGCGATAAACGTTATTACTGCAAAAGATACCCGTATACCAACGTTAGTTTTCGATGAAGTCGATGTGGGTATTGGTGGCCGTGTTGCAGAAATTGTTGGCTTAGAACTTCGCGCTTTATCGTCACATAGCCAAGTACTTTGTGTCACTCACTTACCGCAAGTAGCAGCGCTTGGACATCATCACTTACAAGTAAATAAAAGCTCTAATAAAAATATAACGACAACACAAATAACAAATCTATCAAAAGAACAACGCATTGAAGAAATTGCCAGAATGTTGGGTGGCGTAAATATTACAGAGCAAACACGTTCGCATGCTAAAGAAATGATTGAGCAAGCTACGCCATCATCAAAGGAAGTAGAGTTGGTTTAAGTATTAACAGGCTAGACTCACCCAACTAAGAAGAAGGCTTCTGCTCTAGCCAGACATGAACTATCCAAGCAAGAGTAAATTACTCTTGGTGAAATTCGCTTGGTATTATTATAAAAGGAGATGGTTATTTAGGTTTTATATATTTGCCGCTGGTATATAACAATTTAGTCACTCCAAACTCTGTAGATTGATCTATCCAAATGGCATGCAAGCTTCGATTTTTATCGATAGCAATTGATGGTGCCGATTGCTGGCCTTCACCTGAGGCAGGATCTATCAAAAAATCATCACTCCAACCTTCTTTTGTTTTCCATGAAAACCATATGTCAGAAGTGTCATCTCGGTTGTCATCCCAGGCAATAATTACATCACCCATTTTATTTGCCGTGATTGTGGGATTCCACTGTGAAATATCATTACCCAATGTATCCTGAACAATCTGGTTTTTTCCAAATAAATTTGTTTTAGAATTAGATTCTGCAGCGTAGATATCATACCCTGTGATGAATTCACGTTTATCCATCCACGTTACAACGACTTTACCTTTGCCAGCAGAGGCAATAGCAACACGTGTTATACCATTACCACGACCATAGTCTGGTGATTTTTGCACGATGTCATTAAGTAAGCGATAAGGCGTAAAGATTTGGCCATTTTTTGTCTGGCTATAGTACAAGGCAGTATGGCCCGTACGTCGGTCTTCCCATGCAACTGTAACCAAACCATTATTAATTGAAGTTGTTGGATAGAGCTGGTCTTCTCGAGGCGGAGCCCTATCGATTGGTGCGGGTGATGCGGCTTTTACAGGGACACCTTGCGTATTAATTTCTACCGTCGTAGTAACTATCTGCATACGTCGACCTTTCTTTCTACTCCATGCTGCTAAAGCCAGACCATCTGCCAGTTTTACTACGGTAGCGTGCTTAGCAATTTTATCCTGACTTATTTTTAATGGTTTTGAAAGAATAGCTTTAGAATTGAGGTAGGATAATGTTGCGATATATATTTGATTATCCTGCTCCCAGGATATTAGAAATGAATTTTTATTGTACGGCCGAATAACAGGTGAATAAGCCGACCCACCTGTACTTACTTTAATTACCTTATTAAAAGATGTTGCAGAAATACCTTTTACAGCAACAAAAACTTGTGGACTACTTAGATGATTATCTTCCCATACAGCAGCTAACGTAGAATCAGAAGCTGCAAGATTATTTCGTCCTGTTGAATCAAGATGATGAAATATTTTTTCGCCCACAGCTGAAGTAACAAATGTTTTTTCCTGAAACGCCCATAACTCCGCGTTAGCTAAAGCAGGTGCCAGAAATATTAGAATAAATAAAACGTGTATATATTTCATTGACTAGCTGCTGAAGTTTGCATAGGTCATTATTTTGTATAAGCCTTTAGAAATAAACTCATCCATTAGCAACAACTGGTCTACTGTCTTAAACCCTGGCACTCTGGAAATAGGTTTACCGTCCGGATTCAAAAACATGAAGTAAGGCGTTACTAATGATTTTAAACGTGAACCAAATTGTTGCTCTGTGATTTGCTCACCACTTGGTAAAGTTATTCGATCTCCCCCCTCAGCATCAACATAAACGAGGATATATTTAGATTTATAAATTTGTGCGACTTCAGGGTCACTAAACGAGTCTATATTGGTCTTATCACAAAAACCGCAACCATAACGACCATAATATAAGAAAATTTTCTTTCCACTAGCCTTGGCTAATTTAATGCCTTCATTATAACCAACAAAAGTATAACCTTTAGGTGGATCACTAAAGCTCGTGGCAGGGGTAATTAATAAAATGAGAAAAAATAATTTCGACAAAGACTTAAAAAATATGTTCAAAGTAACACTCCCTGATATCACACACCAACAACTAAAATTTCATACCAAATCTTTATTGCTGTAATTGAAATAATGACTGCCAAAATACGTCGCAATACTAACTTAGGTGTATATTGACTAACAACGCTTCCAACTTGCGCACCAATGACAACACCAATTGTTATAACAATTGCCAGAATATATGGCAACTGGTTTGTCCCTATTCTGCCAATCAACACTGCGGTTGAAGATAATATACCAATGAGCAGCGCACTACCTATCGCGATACGCGTAGGGATGTGCAGAAGATATAACATAACGGGGATAAACAAAAATGCCCCGCCTTGGCCAATAATACCCGAAAGAACGCCAAGGATAATACCAATAATTATTGCCCGATTAGTATTAAAAGTTACATCATTTTCAGCCGACTCATCTTCCTGCTCTGCTTTTGGTATAAACATCAATATCGCGGCAACAACTGCCATTGCTGCAAATATAAACAAGATTGTATTTTCACTAACATAAACTGAATAAAATGAACCAAATAACGCGCCGACAGACATGCTGCCGCCCAGCGATAAAACTAATTTTTTATTTATGCGCTTAAATCGATGATGGCCAATTGCGCCAGATAAAGCCCCGACAAAACTTTGTAGAGCCGTTATCCCCGCAATGGTTTTCATTCCTATTGCCAGAGCACCTAAATACGGTGGCACATACAACAACAGCGGCACCATTATTATGCCACCGCCAATACCAAGCAAGCCGGAAATAAATCCGCCAAATACACCCAAAAAAAACAGAATGATGTATATATCCATGGAAACAACTCAGCTTTAATTATGAAATAAAATTAACAGCTATATTGTCTTTCCTGGCTTCTGTAACTTCTCCAACGACTGTAACTTGTTGACTACCCTGCTTTTTGAGCTCTTTGATAACTCGCTCTACATCCACAGGATCAATCGAAACTAATAAGCCACCGTTTGTTTGTGGGTCAGTGAATAATAATTGTTTATCGATATCCCAGTCATCTGGAAACTTTAGATCGGCTGAATAATTTTCCATATTACGATACGCTCCGCCTGGCACGATTCCCTCTACAACATGTGCGAGTGCTTCAGGTATTATTGGTACCGCACCTATATGCACTTCCATTGATACATTTGCACCATGTGCCATTTCAATTAAGTGCCCAGCGAGTCCAAAGCCTGTAATATCGGTCATAGCATGAACGCTATCTTGTTGGCCTAACCACGCACCAGACTTATTCAACATGGTAATATTTTCGACAAAGGCCTTGTAACCCTCGCTACTAATTTCATCAATTTTAAAAGCGCTAGCTAATACGCCAATGCCTATCGGTTTTGTTAATAATAAAACATCGCCAACTTTAGAATTTGAATTTGTCTTAATTTGTTGTGGATTAACTTTACCTATTGCTGCGAGTCCAAAAATAGGTTGTGGATTATCAATACTATGACCACCTGATAGTGGGATACCTGCATCAACACAAACATCCACACCACCCTGCATGATTTGTTGCATGGTATTCACAGATAATTCATTAACAGGGAAACCCACAATGGCATTTGCAAGCATGGGTTCGCCGCCCATTGCATAAATATCGCTTAGTGCGTTTGCTGCTGCAATACGTCCGTATAAATAGGGGTCGTCTACCATCGGGGTGAAAAAGTCATTAGTAAACACCAATGCATAATCGTCGCTTACACGATAAACAGCAGCATCATCACTGTGTTCAATTCCAACTAATAAGTCAGCGGTACTAGCAGTTTTAGGCACATGTGCAAGAATCTCATCTAGCGCTGCAGGGTCAATCTTACAACCACAACCTCCGCCATGAGATAATTCGGTTAGTCGTTTTGATCCTTTTGAGTTTTTATCTTTTTTTTCTTTATTAGGGGTTTCTTTTAAGCTATACAGTTCATCGAATTCCATCCTATGTTCCTCCACTTTTATTATTATTTAATACAGTTACGTAATTGTAGAAAAACGTAAAAGTAGTTTTAGTTTTATCTTTGTAACACTCTAACCTAAAAGATACAAATTTTTTGCATCCCGATTTCTCAGAAAAAGAAAAAAATTTAATGAGTGATTTAAATCTATTGAATCAGTTAATAATATTTAAAATATAATAATTCAATTGCTATAACATAATTTTTATAAGGCTAAATTAAATAACTGAAGTATTTATAATGATTAATGAAGTTGTGCAGTTGGTGGTTTTTTAGCTGAAGAAGATGTGTTTGATGGAAGTGATTTTTTAGTAGTATCAATATTTTTACTTAGTGCCAATCCCCAGGGTGAAGTTCGTAACCAGCTCATAAATTCATCTAATGGCAATGGTTCGGAAAAGAAGAATCCTTGAGCTAACTCACACCCTAAATCAGTCAGTTTAATAAGTGTATCTTTATCTTCGACGCCTTCGGCTATGACTTCCAATTCTAGATTATGTGCCAGTTCAATGGTTGATCGTACGATTGAAGCATCATTTTTATCTATATTCATACCACTAATGAATGTGCGATCAATTTTAATACAATTAACAGGCAAACGTTTTAAATAAGCTAATGACGAGAAGCCTGTACCAAAATCATCTATAGAAATTTTTATTCCCATCCTGTCAAACTGTTTAAGTACTTCTATAGATTTATCTAGATCCAACATCATTGCACTTTCAGTAATTTCAAGTTCAATAGCACTTGTGGGTACTTGCATTTCGCGCAAGCTTCGCCGTATTTGAGATACCAGTTTTGGATCCTTTAAATTAAGTACCGATAAATTAACGGCCATATTCAAATGAATCCCCTGACTTAACCAGTCTGCTTGTGTTTGAATCGCGCCATCAAGTATTTTATACGTTAGCGGCTGGATTAAACCTGTGCGCTCTGCAATATCAATTAATTCGTTAGGCATAATCATGCCCAAGTCTTTATGATACCAACGCACAAGCACTTCGACACCCGAAATTCTTTTAGTCTGTAAATCAATTTTTGGCTGATAGTGAAGGGTTAAGTCATTTTGTTGTATTACTTCATGCAAATCTTTTTCTAACCTCAACCGGCGAAGGCTATGTTGATCCTGATGTGAATCGTATATTGCACAACTAACAGTATCTCGTTTTGCATTATACATAGCGACATCCGCGTGTTGTATAAGGGTATGGCTGTCTTCACCATGTTCAGGAAAGATACTAATGCCTAAACTTGAATGGATATACATATTATGATGACCTAATTCGAATACCCGTTTTAAAGTAAGCAATATTTTATTAGCAGCATGATTTGCATACACTTCATTCGCATCAGGTAACAATATTGCAAACTCATCTCCACCTAATCGTGCAACGGTGTCTGACTTACGTAAAATTAGCCTTAGTCTATTTGCGACTTCTATTAATACTTTATCCCCAGCAGGATGACCTAATGTATCGTTAATTTCTTTAAACCTATCTAAATCCATTATAATTACAGCAAAAGTTTGTCTATGGCGCACAGATAAATTTATTGCTTGCTCCATACGGTCAAGCAATAAATTTCGGTTAGGTAATTTAGTTAACGAATCATGTAATGCTTGATACTGAATTTCCGATTTCTGTTGCACTGATTCTGAAATATCAGTCATTGATCCACTCATACGAACAGGCTCATTACTCTTGTTATATGAAACTTTACCCCTCATCATGACCCAACGTTCAGGAACAGAAAAATTTTTCACTCTAAATTCCTTTTTAAAAACACTAGTACAACGTCTATCAATATGATCTTTTAATTCGTATAGAAGATTTTCTGCATCTGCTGAGTTAATTAACTTGTGTAGCTCAGCCAACGGATTACTAAATTTTTCATCACCTACCTCTCGACCAAGCACCGAATTTAAACGCGGCGAAAAGTAAACGATATCTTCTTCTAAGTGCCAATCCCAAATACCATCACTGCTACCTGACACAGCCAATTGAAAACGTTCTTCGCTTACCTTCCTTCGCTTTTCATCTTTTCGAGCTCGTCGATAAAGAAAAATTGTTACAATCACTAACGTTATCATTAAGGCAAGTAATGCACCCATGATTCGGATCTTTTCAATATTTTCACTTAATTCTAATTCTACTTTTTTCTGTTTTAAGCCTTCATCTAGATGAGCAGCCGGTACGAAAATCGGCACACCAAATTTTGATTCTCCAAAACTTCGAATATAGGATTGTGTTGCGTCAGAGATAAGAAACCTCAAAAAATCTTTAGCGCTATTTTGGTTAATATTTTGAAGTGCAGTATTTGAAACTAAAACTGCAGAATAGTAATTACGCAATGCTGAATGATCTCGATATATTGGAACAATTTTATTTTCTAACAATTTCTGATGGGTGTAATAAGTCCCCATATCGACGAATGCAAATGCATTAAACTTCGCAGCCATTCTAAGTGTTGCTGATGAACTAGAACCTGTTGATTCATAACCTATCCAACCCGCTTCCACACCGGTCATTAGCCATAAGCTATCAATTTTTTTATACGTACCCGATCGTTTACTGGGGACGAGAAAATCAACTTCAGCTGCGGCAATTTTGTTTAGCACTACTTGCAAATTACGCTCCCCCTTAAGATCCAAAGTATTATTTACAGGGCCAACTAGCATAAACTCGTTATACATAATTAATGTTCGAGATAGGCCATACCCTTCATAGATAAATAATTTTTCGCTTTCAGGTAAATGAGTAATTATCAGATCTGCATTTCCCAACCTCGCTTGGTCTAAAATGGCTAAACCGCCATCGATATGCAATTTTATATCTGTATTTGGATTTTTTGACACATATTGTTTAATAAGAGATTGGAATAGGCCACTGCTGGCTGCAGTATTTGAAACAGATAACCGGAGTACATTCTCGCCACTCTTAGCCTGCACCCATTGCGGAACAAATACTAAGATCGGAATAAGTAGGATAGTTAGATTGAGAGTCCCTCTAAAAGATTTCACAATAATTCTTAAGCCTACTTTTCACCTGAGAGAACACAAAGATACATTAGACAAATATTTTTATAATAGTGTAAATCGATTAATATTTAAGCACTTAGAGAGGTAAGTGTAGTCTAAATTTTGGGCAATGGAATCAGAACTTAAAAATTACTGAAATCAACTTACCTGCTTATAGGCCACTTTTATAAATCTTTGTTTTACTTACTATAATTTTTCAAGATAAATGGTCTAGATGCAAAAGTATACGCTTAGGCGAAACGTTACTAAGCAGGTAACCACACAACTTGGCACGATTTGTGTTGAAATCACGTAAATCTGAAGGCCAACTATTTTCTTGAAGTCCATTATTAGAAATACAAATAGATCTTCAAGCTGAGCACTTTGACCGCTTCCAAAATGAGGCAGACTTTTTCCCTAAAGTAATAAAGAATATCCCAAGCCAATCACCGCACTTGCAGCAATAACAATCACAACGTCGACTTTATATTTAAACAGAGCAACAAACGCCGCCGCACCAATTAGAGCTGAGAACCATTCAAACGTTGCTTCAAACCCTTGTGGCCAAAGAACATGGTAAGCAAAGAACACCGCTAAGTTAAGAATAACGCCAACAACTGCGGCGGTTATACCGGTAAGTGGTGCTGTAAATTTAATATCATGTCGAGTGGCTTCTATTGCAGGCGCACCCAAAAGAATAAATAGAAATGAAGGCAAGAACGTATATAAGGTAGCAACACTCGCCCCTGCTGCACCGGCTAATAATTGCATATCGGGCCCAAAAAGTTCTTTTGTCCAACCGCCCACAAAACCAACAAAAGCAACAACCATAATAAGTGGGCCTGGAGTTGTTTCACCGAGGGCGAGACCGTCGATCATTTGTGTTCCATTTAACCAAGCGTATTGTTCTACACCACCTTGGTATACATACGGCAATACCGCATAGGCTCCACCAAAGGTTACTAATGCTGCTTTAGTAAAAAACACCCCCATTTGGGTTAACGTTCCTTCCCAACCATAGTTGAAAAATAATGCTGCCATAACCGCTGCGCCAATCGCTAAACCAATGAACGCGAACGTAATAAAGCGGCTCCATTTAAAAAAAGCATGGGTAGGGATAGGAGTATCGTCATCAATAATAGCAGCGCCGTAGCTTTTATTGTCGCTGCCATGATGGCCACCGGCTTTAAATTTTTCTGGCGTAAAGCGTGAACCAACAAAAGCAATAATACCGGCCATTAAAACAATGTAAGGAAAAGCAATTTCAAAAACAAAAATGGCGATAAACGCAAAAACGGCCATTGTACGAAGCACGTTATTATTTAATGCACGTGAACCTATTCGGTACGCAGCAAACACAACGATGGCGGTAACCGCCGGTTTAATGCCATACAAAATACCGGCTACTGCGGTTACGTCACCAAATTCTAAATAAACCCATGTAAGACCAATAAGAATAAACAGTGAGGGAAGCACAAACAAAACACCGGCCATAATGCCACCCCATACTCCGTGCATTAACCAACCAATATACGTTGCAAGTTGTTGTGCTTCGGGGCCGGGTAATACCATGGTGTAATTAAGCGCATGTAAAAAGCGATGTTCGGAAATCCAACGTCGTTTTTCAACAAGCTCTTGATGCATCATACTTATTTGCCCTGCGGGGCCACCAAAACTAATAAAGCCTAGTTTTAGCCAATAAAAAAAAGCTTCTTTAAAAGAGACAGGGTCAGGTTGTTTGGAGGTATCGAGTGATGTTGCCAACATTATTCTTTTCCATGGTATTTATTGTAATAATTATTATGAATAGTATGGTTTTGAAACAGCTACACAGGCTATTTAAATAGCTCTGTTATTTAGATTGTCAATGAGCTTAATATTTCTTATAAAAAAGGGGCTAAGCTTGATTTTATTTACAAGGGTTTACTTGCAAGCTGCGCATACACCATAAATAGTTAAAGCATGATCGGTCATACTAAAACCATTATTCTCGGCTATGGCATGTTGACGTTGTTCGATTGTTTCGTCGTAAAACTCTTCTACAAGACCGCACTTTACGCAAACTATATGATCGTGATGTTTCCCTTCGTTAAGCTCAAAGACCGAATGACCACCTTCAAAATGGTGACGTGTAACTAAGCCAGCAGATTCAAATTGCGTTAAGACACGATAAATGGTGGCAAGACCCACTTCTTCACCACTTTCCAACATAGATTTATACACATCTTCTGCACTTAAATGACGAACGCTTGTTGATTCTAGGAATTTGAGAATTTTCAGCCGTGGTAAGGTTGCCTTTAGACCGGCTTTCTGTAAGTCATTGGATTCATTAGCTTCTTTCATAAGACATTCCGACAAGTGGAGTTTAGACTACATATTAAGTATAATTTACGACCAGTTATATTATATGCGAAGTTGATGTCCAAATGCGAAGTATTCTCATTCTAATTTCTTTCTTAACCCTTTCGGCCTGTGCTTACAAAATTGATATACAGCAAGGTAATACGATTGATAACGATAAACTCAGCCAGCTCAAACCCGGTATGAACAAGAAACAAGTTCAGTTCCTCATGGGCACAGCAATGTTAGTTGATCCCTTTCATCCTCAACGCTGGGAATATGTTTATAGCTTCCGTAAAGGTGGTGAAAACATGAAACGCAAGCGTGTGACGTTAACATTTGAAGATGGCATTCTGTCTAAGATAGATAAGAGCCAGTTTAAAGAAGAAATATTTAATTAAACCCTCATTTATTTAAACGTTCTTTTTTCGCTGCACGCGCTCGTCGAGATTCTTTCGGATCGGCAATTAATGGCCTGTAAATTTCTACTCGATCTTTTTCTCGTAAGTTATCGCTAAGTTTTACCGCCTTACCAAAAATGCCCACTTTGTTTTCTTGTAAATTAATTTCAGGAAACTGCTCTTTAATTTTTGAAAGATTAACAGCCTCTTCCACAGTACAAGATTCATCGACATCGAGAGCGATGATGACTTGTTTTGCGGGTATTGCATATGCAACTTCTACTATCACTTGAATTACCTATTAAATATTACGAATAAACTTTCGTCGCACGCTCAGAAAAAGAATCAACGAGTGTATTCGCAATTTGACTAAACACTGGACCCATTGTCATATCAACAATTTTACTCTTAAATTCAAACTCTAAATCTAAACTCACTTTACAACCATCATCACCGAGTTGAGTAAACATCCATACACCATGTAATTTTTTAAATGGCCCTTCTATTAACTGCATTTCCATTTTAGAGTCTGCGGTTAAATTATTTATCGTAGTGAACGATTTATTTAAACTACCATAAGAAATTTCTAAGCTTGCTTTAATTTCAGTTTCGGTTTGTTCTAATACGGTGGATTTGCTACACCATGGTAAAAACTCATCATACGATGCAATATCATTCACCAATGCATACATTTGTCTTGCGCTAAAGGAAACTAACGCATGTTTCGATATTTTTTTCATTTTGTTTTTAACTTATAAAAAACCAAGTAAATTAGCAAATACAAAAAGCACTGCTATGGGTGTGACATAACGCGTCATAAAATACCAAATATTATAAGGTAATGTTGTTTGCTTCATTTCCAGTTCATCTGACGATGAATCACGCGACATAATCCAGACACTAAATATTGCAATTAACAAACCACCTAGAGGCAACATAATATTAGCTGTTAAATAATCTAAGACGTCAAAGAATGTTTTATTTTTAAAGATCCAGAAATCTAATGGGTAGACCTTTTCCCATTTATTAAATGATAAGACGGTTAACATACCCACCAAATAACAACTACCGCCCATCAGAATAGAAGCTCTTAATCGTTTCATTCCTTTATTTTCGACCAACCACGCCACAGCAGGTTCAATTAACGAGATACTGGAAGACCATGCAGCAAACACTAACAACACAAAAAACAAGGTCCCGAAGAAGATACCACCCGGCATATTACCAAAGGCGAGCGGTAAGGTTTTAAATATCAAACCTGGGCCCGCACTTGGGTCAAGTTGGTTAGCAAACACAATCGGGAAAATCGCCATACCTGCAAGCAGTGCGACTAAAGTGTCTGCACCAGCAATCATAAATGATGTTTTCGCAATCGAGACATTATCGGGTAAGTAAGAACCATAAATCATGATTGCGCCCATACCTAAGCTTAATGTGAAAAAGGCATGTCCCATGGCGATAAGTACATACTCAAGAGTAAATATTTTTTCACCTTGGTCAGTTAAAATAAATTGTCCGCCGGCTTCATGTTTATACAGTAAGTTATCAAAATCGGGGTTAAATAAAAATTCTAATCCACGAACAAACTCTCCAGTAGACATGGCATAACCAACCATAATAATGAGTAAAATAAACAAACCTGGCATTAAAAGACGTACCGCTTTTTCTAAACCACCATTAACACCTTTGGCAACAACAAACATTGTCATTAACATAAAGATGCTATGCCAAAAAATTAACGACGAGGGACTATTAACTAAACTTCCAAACGCACTACTGACCAATTCACTGTCCGCACCAGAGAATGTACCCGAGGCTGTTTTAAAAACATAATCAAGCGCCCAGCCTGCAATCACCGAATAGTAAGATAAAATCAAAAATCCCGCCACAACGCCTAACCAACCAAGCCATTTCCAATGCGGTGAACTCCCCGCTTCAATGCCTAAGCTATGCATTGTGTTTACAGGGCTTTGGTGACCACGACGCCCTATCATCACCTCTGCCATCATGATCGGAATACCAATTAATACAATACAAAATAGATAAACTAATACAAATGCACCACCACCATTTTCGCCAGTAATGTATGGGAACTTCCAAATATTACCTAATCCAACCGCCGAACCTGTTGCCGCCAATATAAAAGACCAGCGCGAAGTCCATTGACCATGCATTGAGGTGCGTTTGCGAATCATTCATATTCTCCAGAGCGATATTCTTATAAATATACTGAGCATTTTGCGTGAAATACCTAATAAGCTCAATACTTATGCCTTATATATGTGTCATTTAAGCGCTACTCTCCGTTATAATTACACCCATGGCAGGTAAAAAGAAAAAAACACAAAGCGGAAATACCATTGCGCTTAATAAAAAGTCTCGGCATGAGTATTCATTGGGCGAACGCTTTGAGGCGGGTCTCGTGTTAGAAGGCTGGGAAGTAAAATCGCTTCGAGAAAATCGAGTCCAAATGCAAGATAGCTATGTAATGATTATGAAAGGCGAAGCTTATTTAATTAGCTGTTTAATTACACCGTTGCACACTGCATCAACACATAAAAAGACCGACCCGACTCGCCTACGCAAGTTATTACTTCACCAACAAGAATTATCCAAGTTAATTGGTGCTGTCGAACGTAAAGGCTACTCCATTATTCCAACGGCTATGTATTGGAAACACCATCGCGTTAAGCTGGAAGTAGCACTCGCAAAAGGTAAGCAAGACCATGATAAACGTGCAACTGAAAAAACACGCGATTGGCAGCGCGATAAACGTCGCATAATGAAAAATAGTTAAAATTACCAATAAAATTAGAACTTATTTAGCTTAAAACAGACTAATAACTGAGTCATTTATAGTTTAGAATGAATCTGTAGCGAATCGAAAAAAGCTACACAATCTCTTGGGGGCGACCTGGATTCGACGTGGGTCACAAAACCGGAGGTGCATGTCGAGGTGCAAATTCCTCGTTAATCTGTTTGCAAAACTTATAGTTGCCAACGACGACAACTACGCTCTAGCTGCTTAATAACCAGCCTTAGAGCCTTCGACCTGATGTGTGCTTATACGCTCAGATAATCGGAGTCACCCTATATAAGATCGCGTGGAAATATGTTCGGGATGGAAGCGCTAAAACTTAACCGAAATCGCTGTTAGACTGCCCCGCCTACCGGGTTGCTAGGAGCTAAACTTTAATAGGTATGGATAAGCATGTAGAGCCGAGGGCGGAGGTCTTGCGGACGGGGGTTCGATTCCCCCCGCCTCCACCAAATAAATGAAAACCACCTTCGGGTGGTTTTTTTATAACGAAGAAAAACAAGTTAAATTTAGACTATAGACTCAACGAATTTTATTAGTTTTTACTCTTACCCCAAATATTCATTAGTTCTATTCTCAAAGAACACTACAAGAAATATCTTTGTTGGCTAAATCAAAATTAAATATATCTAAGATAATGCAGACGAATGAATAATTGTTTTACATAATCACAATATGTTTTTATCCAGAATGATTAATCAATAAAGTGGGATTGAATAAATTGTGCTAGATAACTTAAAGAAATATTACTTGTTAACAACTACCTCTAAAAACTAACCTACCTCCCATTTGGTATAATCATTTACTCGGCAGTATACGAGTTTCTCCAATCTTCATTAACCAAACATTTTCGGATAAGAACCCCGCTTTTTGAGCCGACTCTTTAAAACGTTTTGGTGGCTCCCAAGGACTCTCATCCGAAAGATCAATTGTTCCCCAGTGTATCCCTAAAAGGTTTTTTGCTTTAATTTCTTTTCCTATATCAACAGCTTCTTCTGGGGTAGTGTGGTTATTAACACCATATTTTCTGTTTCCATATGTACCAATCGTTACCATTGCAAGATCAAAAGAATCGAATTTTTTTGCTATCTCCTTAAAGAGATTTGGAGAATATGCGGAATCACCACTAAAAAAGTATCTACCAAATGAAGTGGTAATAGCCCAAGAGCACCATTGTGATTTATTCTTGTCGCCCACGTCTCTACTTGAATAATGAACGGTTGGTAATGCTGTTAATTGAAAGTTATATATTGAATACGTATCGTACCAATCAAGTTCGTGAACATTATGATAACCACGTTCTGTAAAAAACTTTTTAGTTTAAGAGGAACGAATACCTGTATGTTTTTTTATTTGGAAGGCTTTTAATGAATTTCTCATCTAGGTGATCGTAATGGTTATGCGATTTATAGTATTAAATACCTTGGTGCTATCTTTTTGTACGCTAGGAATGATTCGCCATGGACCGAATACAGATATTTTTCCTCTTTCAATATCATTTTATGCACCAGGATTAGCGCAACTATGAAGCAAGCTAGAAGAACTGTATTTTGTAACAAAATAGTATAAGACAGAAACATTAATAAATACGATGAGAAGTATGGGTTCCTGGTATATTTGTATATGCCTGATGTTACTAATTCTGTTTGTTGTTCCTCGATAACACCTACTCGCCATGAATCCTTTAACCCAGCTAATGATGCACCCGAAACAAAAGTGCTAATCACCATGCCTCCAAAGCTAATTGCCAACGCTAAACCATCATCCATAATGCTTAGCTTACCTAAAGTAATATTAAAGTAGCTTATAACGAGAGCTGTAATAATAGTTAACGTAAAAAATATTGCAGATATTATTGCTTCGGGGTTATTTCCCCGTATTTTAATTCCAAGCTTTCTAGAGAGGTAAATATTTTTTATCAAAAACATTCCTTGAAACAATAACTGGTGAATTAAAATAATTATAAAAACATCCACATCCATTTCCTAAAATTTTCCGCATAACGTCTTAATAAGCAGTGTGACCTAGCACCAGCGAAATGTATATCTGCTTAAATAAATTGTAAGGTTATTTACTCATTCCATAAAAGTTCTATAAAGGAATTCTGCCACATTCTTTGGAGCATCCCACTTCATAAGCTCATGTTGAAATTTTTTAACTTCTTCTTTAGCTTTTGCGTCGTGAAGTAGTTTATCGATTGCCTCAAGCACAGCAGAAGCTGTGACTCGTTTTTTATTGAGCCGAATGGCAAAGCCCTTTCTGACGCATGCATCTAGATTGGCCTGTTGTTCCGGATGCATGCCAATACCAACAATGGGTGTGCCAGACAAGCAGGCATTCATAACGGTATTTTGGCCGCCGTGAAGAACTGAGATATCGGCCATAGGATTCACCTTATGTGCAGGTAAAAATCCGGTTATGATGACATTAGAAGGCACATCAACCTTCATATTTTTGATGTGAGCTTCAACGGGCGCAATAACCTGATAAGGCTTGTCTTTGAATCCTTCAATGATATCGACGATGAGCCGGGGTTTGCCCGAACTGCCCATGGCGAAGTAAACAATCGGTTTATCTCTGGGCATTTCCTCGATTTGTTTCGGAATATCAGATTCTAATCTTAGAGGCAAGGGGCCAATATAATGAAGATTCGGACGTAGCTTAGGTAACCCAACCCATTCGGGTATGTCGGCCAGAAGTGTATAGTCACCCTCAAGCACTTCGATAAAATTTTTAAATTCTTTCAGTCCGTATCTTTTTGCCAATGTATTGAACGGCTTTGCAGGTAACTTCATTTTGAGGATAAGCTTGCTAACCCATTTACTCAGTTGTTCTTCAGTAAAAAACCAGTACAGGAAAGCGAAATTGCGTCGGTCCGGCCAGGATTGAAGGCCAGCCTCATAGTATTCTGTGATGCTGGTGGAGTGGAGTACATTTACAAAGGGCACGCCAGCGACTCGAGTAGAAATCATTACACTCTGACACCAGCCGGTTAGTACACAGGCGGGTTTTATTTCATTAAATAACTGTATTTCATTATCAACCCTGGGCTGCATTTCATCGGCGGTAAAGTAACCCACAGTATTTATTGTTTCACCGCTGAGTGCTTTTCTCACATGTCGTAACTGTTTATCCGTCAAACGTGGCAGCATTTTTTTTAGAGTAAAGCCGGCTTCTACTATTAAGTGCTCAAATTTTCCGCCATAACTGATGAATATGACATTGAACAGCTTTTTACAGGCGCGAGCAATTTCGATGTGCCTGCCTGTTTCGGCAAGATTATATCCAGCTACTGCGAATACAATTGTTTTCATATAGCCTTTTTCCTTTTTTTATCAACCTAACTAACGCTCTTCTTAACCGGCAGCAAAAAGTGACACGGCGAAGGAGCTGCGCATTTTGCTATTCGTGCTGACGGCACGGCTAGACATTCGCCCCATAAGCTTTGACGCTATTAATCCATTTTTCTCTTTGTTGAAGCGTAGATTCCTTGACGGGAGCAAGCTCAGTAATCTGTGTGACTTTGATACCGCAAAATTCAAGAATTGTTCTTTTCATTTCGTTGTGCCCTGGTCTGTGGAATATCCAACGGTAATACCAGGCTGGAGTATCCATTGTTACAATCAAGTGGGCGGTGCGTCCAGATAACAACTTGTCCGGGAGTCCAGAACTATCACGATATTTAAAAGCGAAGCCGGGTAAAAATACCCGGTCAAAAAAACCCTTCATCAAAGCTGGCATCGTCCCCCACCAATTCGGATAAACAAAAACCATGTGATTTGACCATTGAATAAGCTCCTGGGCATTAACTAGATCGGGTTCGAGTTCTTGAATTTTGTTGTACCCTTTCCAAAGCGTCGGGTCGAACTTTAACTCACCAAGTTGAAGTTCACGTACATCGGAATCCGTAGCCGTTGCAGTTTCGATATATGTTCTGGCCAGTGCGCCGCAAAAACTATCTTTGTCGGGATGGCCTAAAATAACAAGAATATTCTTTTTCATTGTTACTCCTTTGCCTAATAACTAGCATCAGTCGATTACCTCGATCGACTATTAACTCGAAAAAATACTCCAAACTCTCATTATAAATTCGGGAACAACCCATCCGCAGAACTCCTCTACAGCCCACCGCCAGCATCTTTGTCAATTTATTATTCCAACGTATTTTTATATTATACATTTATGGTTTTTTTGGTATTCGTATTTATACCTAGATATGAATTTCTATAGAAGATCTAAAAATTTTGTAGAAAAGTTTTTATCACTCTATAATCTATATTCAGTGATAAATACCAGCTAATAGAATCAGATTGGCGTGACCATAATTTCCGAAGAAACCAAGTGGCACCACCATTAGATACCGCAACCCTGCAACTCTTGCACAAACTTGTGGTGATGTTGTTGCAGTAGCTTTTACCATTGAATTTCTCCTAATCTGTGTCGGTTTAGTTGTTGTGTTCTACGCTTATGACGACATTCCCAATTTTTTGTCCTTTTTCAACATACCTATACGCCTCTATAATTTGTTCCAGAGGAAATTCTCTATCTAACACCGCTTTAAATTTATCTTGTTCCATGAGCTTTTTGATTAATAGTAAAGTTCCTCTGATATCAACAGGAAATGGTGCAACCGTTTTTTTATTTCCGAACAATGGTTTTATAGGTGGCGTTATAAGTGGTAAGAAAATATTTTGCACCATATAACCTAAGTCAGATGAAATATAAACGCCTCCTGGTTGCAGTAGCTGTTTGCACTTAAAAAATGAACTTTTTCCAACAGTATCGAAAACAAAATTATATTTTTGTTTATCTTTTGTGAAATCTTCTTTTGTATAATCAATCACTCTATCAGATCCTAATGACTTAACTAATTCTATATTTTTCGTACTACACACCGCAGTAACATTAAGCTCGAAATATTTTAAAAGTTGAACTGCAGCTGAACCAATTGCCCCAGTAGCACCATTAACGAGAACATGTTGTCCTTTTTTGAGATCCACTTTATTAATAAAATTATACGCATAATGCGCACCTTCAGAACTGGCTGCCGCCTGCTCATACATCATATCATCTGGTATTGTTATGGCTTTATCTTCTGTTATTGTTAAGTATTGAGCATGAGATCTTAAACCACTGTCATCAAAGCCAAAAACCTTATCGCCTACTTTTAAGAACGATACACTTTTACCAACTGCTTCAATTTCTCCAGCAAATTCAGTTCCCGGAATTTGTTTTCTTGGCTTGAATAGTCCGGTAATTATTCTAGCAAAGAATGGTTTTGCTCTAATTGTTGCGCAGTCTGTTCGGTTTACTGTTGTGGCATGTATTCTTATTAGCACTTCATTGTCCAAGGGGACTGGTTTCTCTACCTCTTTTAGCTGGAGAACATCCGGTGGGCCGTATTTTGTGTATACTATTGCTTTCATGAGTTCCCTTTGATGTTTATTTTGATCGGTGCATTTTAGATATCGCTCGTCACAGTCATTGCACTATACTTAATAAAACTTCTTCAATTATTACCCAATTTTTCCTTACGCTCTTTGGTGAACTCCCACCATTTTTTAGGTGGTCCGCCTTCCATATATTTGATAGCTGAAATAAACACATCAATAACACAGGGATCATGTCGTTTGCATGTGACATTGCAAAGGTCACTATACATTTGATAAGGGTCCCTACCTATTAACTCAAATGGTTCTTTTATCCCTAAAAGAATAAAATTCTTTTCAATAGCTATACCAATATTAGGTATGTCTTGAAAATTCTTAATTTCATTACGTAACATATGTTTTACTTCTGCGCCCTAACGTTCTTCTTGAATGAAATAAGTTTGCTAAACAAAGCCTAAAGCTCATCCATAATAAGTCCACTAACTACAGGAAATGCAGTGAGTAAATGAACTCCTTTTCGTTCTACAGGTTTTCTATCTGCCCAGATTAAGAGGAATGTTCAGCCAGACATCAAAGATTTCTATAGTATATTTGTAATAGAAATCACCCTCCTTCTGGTTGACGGTAGACAAAATGTAACTGTGATATTCCAGCTCCTAGTCCAAATAGTAATAGCGCAAAGGTAAGCAAGCTACCGACCACAGGGATCAGATGTAAAAGTCCAAGAAAAATAATGGCGATGGTTACGGAAAGCAATCTGCGACCCTTAGTTGTAACATCCTTATGTAAAAGCCCTGCACCCCAATCACCAAGAAAGAAACAACTAATAAGTAAACCGATAGGTAATGCCACAAAATAAAGCGCCAAAATACTCAGACCAACCCATACACCCAACACAATACTCATTAGTAGTACCGCAGCTATAGGTGTAACAACAAGTAAAACGAAACCTATACCAAGACTTTTCCACGGATTAGCCGGAATCCTGGCAGCGGCTGACATTGTGAAACCCGGGAATAATAAGAACAATACAATACCGGCAATAATCAACGTGAGTGAAAAGAAAACACCATAACCTCGGTGAGAGGGATCCCATTCCATTTGTTCGTAGATAATTTTGCCGGTAATCTTAGCATCGGGATGTATCTTCGCTTCATTGGGACTTTTGTAACGCAAACTCCCCTTAATGAGAGTGCCTTCGAGAATTTGTATTTCTCCACCTTCAAGTTCCACATCACCATGGATAATGCCGGATAGACGAATATTACCGGCCCCTATATGCAGGTCTTTATTAATCGTCCCTGCCATATTAACATCGCCACCCGCTAGCCAGGCTTCTCCTCTTATGGATGATCCTGAGGAAACTCTGATTTCCCCACCGGCGGCAAAAAGATCATCACCAATATTTGCATCAATGTTTATTTCTCCACCCGCTATGCGTACATCATCCTGCACTTCACCATGTAGGTTAACCGATCCACCTGCGGCTATAACATCCGCTTGAATTCTATATCCAATAAACAAGTCCCCACCAGACACCACAATATCGCCGGCAATATCTGCATCAATATTAACAGTACCGCCCGCAGCGTAGTAATCATCATTGACGGTTCCACGCTTGGTCACTACCTCACCGCTATCAGTTGAAGAAAAAGAAGAGAAAGGGAAAATAAGTATTAAACCAAAAAACAATACCGTTATTATATTTCTTCGTTTATTCATGCTGCTTCTCCTTTAAAATACATTGTCGTGATTTATTAAAATTATTGAGCACTACTTTTCTTAACCAAGACCTTCTGTCGCAATATAATATCGCAAACGTTTAAGCCAGTTATTCATACCGCGTTCGTCCAGAAAAAAACTAAATTGTCCTAAACTGCGCTGGAGGTTCATCAAATCAATCAGAAAAATAAACACTGAATTGGTAGCGGATTCCTCTGCCACTAACGCAGCATTCTGAGCATCCAGTAAATCAAGTATTGAAACAGTGCCTCGAGTATAAGCATCGGTAACCAGTTTAAGATTTTTATTTGCCGCAACGGCCGCTTGTTTAGAAAGCTCAATGGAAGGATAGGATGCCTTGATTTGATGGAGTGTAGAGCGAATACGTTGTTCAATACGTTCTGTTGTAGCATCACGTTGCATTCTGTTTTTCTCTAGTGCCAAACGAGAACCTGTAACTCGGGCATGCCGCGCGCCCCCTTCGTATAATGGCAGGGAAATATTAACGCCAACTGTCCAGTTCGTATCGTCCTCAGATGACAACCCGGCTTGTCGGGTTTCATCCAGCACATTGGATACTTCACCTTGAAGTGTGATGGTTGGTGACCAGTAAGCATGTTTGTTTTTATTTAGTTCAAGTTTACTCGCTCTCACCAAGGCTTCCAGCCCAGCCATCTCGGGTGACGCGGCGAGTGCTTCTTTCAACATAAACTCACCCATTAATTCATAAGCACGATCGTTATTTACATAATCAAATAATTCCTTACGACTGACTAACAGGCCTGGATCATCAAGTGTTGCCGATGTGGTTGAGAATGGTTCTTTGAGGGGGCGATATAACAAACGGTTTAGCGAATCGCGTGACTGGGAATGCCCAGCCTGTGCGACCAGTAATTCTTTCTTTGAAGTGGCTAACTCACTTTGCCAGCGATAAACTTCGGCAGGTTTACCAACTCCCAGACGTCGCCTATCTTGTGCAAGTCTTAAATTTGAACGAGTGAGCTTGGTATTCTCCCGTCTGATCTGTACCTGAGTTTGTGCTTTTAGCACATTGAGATAGGCTTGAGTTGCCTCCTGAATAATATCCAGTTCCAACTGCCGATAAAGCGCTTGCCGATTATTTTGCAGGTAGCGCTGGATATTAACATTAGTACTGAGTTCCTCAGAATAAATCAACTGACTTAAACTAAGTGCCGCCGTTGTAGACTGTTCCGCCGCTACCCCACTTTTTACCAACGCGCTATCATCATTAAGTTGACTGTAACCGATACTGGCTCTTAATTGCGGCAGTAATCTGGCTCGCGCTTTTTCAATATCGGTTTGTCCACCCTCAAGTCCCAGCGCGGTTACACGCAAATCAAGATTAACTTTTACTGCCTCATGCGCTACGGTTGATAAAGAAAGTAATCGATCAGTCGCAGCCAGATCTTCATTAAGCAATATAGCTCGCTGAAGAATATCAAAATTCGGCGACAAACCAATCGCGCGAGCTGTAGCCATGTTCAGAGTTAGTCGTCTTTGACCTTTAAACACAACGGGTTGATTTTCGGCAAGTTCACCCTTCATTACAGCATGCATATTGAGTGCATTACGACGAGCTAGCCGTTGCCAATCTGAAGCAGGCGCTTCAGCCAATAATATTCCCTCTGTTACCAGGTGCGAACCGATCAGAGAGTAACTGGGTAAACGTTTTTTAATCAATGTTGTAATTAGACGTTTTAGTGCATTCGGAGCAAGCCGTGGCAGGCTAGTGACAACCACGGCATCAATATCGTTCGGTATTTTACTTGCTAAATTTTCGCCTTGCGCTGTTTGCAAAATAAAATGCAGTTCGACGCCCCCTGTTGTGGCAACATCACGGGCACGTTGAATTAATCCTGGTAGTGCCTCGTAAATACTGGCGTCAATGAGCACGGCCAACTTGTGAAAACCAACGACACTACGGAATGTTTTTAAATCACGTTTAAAATCAGCTTCACTCCCCAGAAAATTAAGATTCTTGATACCGCTGGTTTTGCCTTTTATATTAATACCCAAAAGATTTGCATCCCACACAAAAGGTGCAAAGGTCGGTTTGTTTAATGGTTTACTAAGAATAGCAACGGCACTTGAAACATAACCCAGAGCGATGACCATATCGACTTCGGGATCGTTTTGTAGTTTTTTAAACGCAGCTAGAATGTGTTTTGCCGTCCACTTACCATCAAATTGCTTTGCAACCGGGAAAGACAGTTTGAATTCACCTTTAGCTAGCGTCTTTAATTCATTTTTAAACTGCTCTGTCGTCCAACCAGCTTGTTCTGTTTGACCATCAGTAACGATTCCGATAGTGATCAGCTTTTCAGCATAAGCCGGGGTTTTCAATATCAGCATGAACAAAATCAAACTACATAAGAGACATATTTGCTTCATAACTTTTTCCTTTGTATTTCAGAACAACAGTTTATCCCTGCGTCTAGGTCACTGTTTTTCGAAACCGTATTAACGCCGCAAAAAAGAACACCAAACCAATAATTGAAATGATAGCAAAATCAAACCACACCACATCAATACCCGCACCACGGAACAGTATCGCTTTGGAAAAACTCACAAAATGAGTGGAAGGTGAAAACAACATAATATTTCGCAGTATCACCGGCATATTATCGAGAGGAGTGTGAACCCCGGACAACATGTTCATCACAATGAACACCAACAAAGCAAGTAAACCAAATTGGGGCATGGAGCGAGCAAGCGTTGCGAGAAAAATACCCAGGGACGTAACTGAAAATAAATAAAGAATTGTTCCAGACAAAAACAGCGGGATAGAACCAGTAATAGGAATTTCCAATAACACTTGCACAATAACGGTAAGAGAAAAAGTTGCAGCAACAAGAATAGCCAGGCCATTAGCCCACACTTTGGCAAGCATAATCTCAATCGGAGTTAATGGCATCACTAACAGGTGCTCGATGGTACCGTGCTCGCGTTCACGAATCAGCGCGGCACCGGTGAGCATGATGGCCAACAAGGTAATGTTGTTGCTGACTTCCATAACGGTATCAAACCAGGATGATTCCATATTGGGATTGAAGCGAGCGCGGGTGACAATCGTCACTGGTTGTTTCGGCACGCTACCTTTAAGAAAAACTGTCACCTCGTGAGCAATGATACGATGGATGTATCCCGCGCCGGTGCCAGCCATGCCCATTGCGGTGGCATCGACGTTTAGTTGAATAACAGGTTGGCGCCCTGCTTTTAAATCAGCCTGAAAATCAGGTGGGATGTCGATCACAAAAGTATATCGTCCGGCATCCATTGCAGCGTCGATTTCATGCAGACTGATTTGTGCCGGTGGTAAAAACTGTGGTGCCAGCAAAGCATCATTAATACGTCGCGAGAGTTGGGAACGATCCTCATCAACAATCGCAACCGCAGCATTGACTACACCGGTAACATTTCCTTTAGCTATCATGTAAATCGAAAAAGTAAAACTGTAGATGATTAGAAATACCATTACCGGATCATAACGAAGGCTAAATAATTCTTTGATGCCAAGGCGGTAGATGTTGATTAGTCGTTGTCTCATCCGTCCTATCCTCAGCGTTCCTGAGTCTTGAGCAGAGTTAAGCCAAGCAGTAAATAAACCACGATTATCGCGATGATAGAAATAAAACTGTAAACCAAATCGCTCATGTCCAACGCCTTGGTAAACGTACCGAGACTAATTTGCTGGAAATGAGTGCTTGGAAAAATCTGGCTCATGACTTTGGCACCGCCTTCAAGAGAAGCAGCAGGTGATAAAAACCCGGAGAAATTAAGTGCAGGAACAACGGATATAATGGCCGCAGCAAAAACTGCAGCGATTTGTGTTTTCACAAAGGAAGAGACGACTAAGCCGAAGCCAGTTGTGGCAATGACATAAATCAAAGCGCCTAATGTCAGTGCAACAAAGCTGCCTTTTACTGGAACTTGAAATAAAAATACCGCCAACAACACAAGACAGATATAGTTAATCAAAGCCAAACCCAGATAAGGAAACTGTTTACCGAGCAGGAATTCCAGGCCGGTCACCGGCGTGGCATAAAAGTTGGTGATTGAGCCCATCTCCTTTTCGCGCACGACACCAACCGCAGTCATCATGGCCGGTATCCAAATCAACAGTAGCATGATTGAGCCAGGCACCATGGCGAAGACACTTTCAAAATCCTGATTGTAGCGAAAGCGGGTTTGAATAGTGAGTGGCAGAGCTTCGGGGACTTTGCCGAATTCGTATCGGGCTAATGACTCGAGGTAAAACTGGTGTAATCCCAGAACGTAACCCCGGGCAGTTTCAGCGCGAAACGGTAAACTTGCGTCGAGCCAGATACCAACTTCGGGTTGACGGTTACGTTTCAGATCGATACCAAAATCAGGTGGAATTTCGATAATTAGCGTCAGCTCACCGTTACGCAAACGGCGTTCCATCTCTGCATGATTGTTGAGTGGTGCGCGCGTATCAAAAAAACGCGAGCCATTATAATTCTCCAGGTAGGCACGGCTTTCCGGTGTCCGATCTCGATCCAGAACGGCATAAGGAATATTTTCGATATCGAAAGTGATACCGTACCCAAATACGATCATCAGGATTATCGGTCCCAATAAAGCAACGGCCAGACGAATGGGATCACGCCTGATTTCCATACCTTCGCGATAAGCATAAGCCCATGCTCGACGCAAATCGAACAAGTGCAAATGCTGCTGGCGCGGTTGGCCTGAAGCAACTGTTGGTTTGGTTGTTTTTGTTGTGATTGTTTTCGGCGCATTGGTATCAAACTCAGCAATACTGGTCTGTTGCAGATAAGAAATAAATGTTTCTTCAAGATTTTCCGCACCACTGGTTTCAATCAACTCGGTGGGTACACCCTGAGCTAACACTTTGCCAGCGTGCATTAATGAAATGCGGTCACAACGCTCGGCTTCGTTCATGAAGTGGGTGGAAATAAAAATAGTGACGCCATCTTCTCTGGATAGTTGAATCAGCAATTCCCAGAACTGGTCCCGTGCAATCGGATCCACACCGGAAGTGGGTTCGTCGAGGATCAACATCTCAGGTTTATGGATTACGGCTACCGCAAGAGAAAGCCGTTGCCGTATACCTAGCGGCAGTTTTTCGGTTTTTTCATTTTCGTTTTCAGCAAGACCGAAGCGTTGGATCATTTCAGCTATTCGTTGGTTGATCTGTTTTTTGGCTATGTTAAAAACACTTGCATGCAATTCGAGATTTTGCCGAACAGTAAGCTCGGAATACAGAGAAAAAGACTGAGTCATGTAACCGACTCGCTTGCGGGTTTCAATATCTTTGGCATTAACCGGATGACCGAATAACAATGCTTCACCATCTGATATTGGTAATAACCCGGTGAGCATTTTCATGGTGGTGGTTTTGCCACAACCATTGGAGCCAAGGAAACCAAAGATTTCGCCACGCTCAATACGAAAGTTTACCTTGTCCACGGCAGTAAACTGATCGAAACGCCGGGTGAGATCGCGTGCTTCAATCGCGGCTTTCCCCTTATGTTGTGTGCGGGGTAGGATATTGATGGTTCGATGACGTTGGCGTTTATCTTCAGGCAACAAGGCAATAAAAGCCTGTTCAAGATCGCGCTTTTCGGTTCGGGATAGCAGTGTTGCAGGTGCCCCTGTAGCGAGAACCTTGCCGGCATCCATTGCGATCAACCAGTCAAAACGTTTTGCTTCATCCATATAGGCAGTGGCGACTATCACTGACATACCGCTGCGGCGTTCTCGAATACGATCGATAAGTTCCCAGAACTGACGACGGGACAATGGATCAACACCCGTGGTCGGTTCATCCAGAATAAGCAAATCCGGATCGTGAATCAGTGCACAACACAGCCCCAATTTTTGTTTCATACCACCGGATAATTTACCAGCCGGTCGATCTGCAAATTGTTCAAGTCCGGTACTTTCCAGTAATTCTTTTATACGCCAGGTTCGTTCCTGTCTTGATTGACCGAATAAACGCCCAAAGAAATCCACATTTTCGAACACCGATAAAGACATGTAAAGATTGTGACCCAAACCTTGTGGCATGTAGGAGATGCATGGACAAATGGCATTGCGATGATTTTTGTCGGACATATCACCATCGAATACCATTACCTTGCCCTGTTGTATTTTGCGCACGCCAGCAATAATGGCGAGTAAGCTAGATTTACCGACACCATCTGGGCCAATTAAACCGACCATCACACCTGTCGGAATATCCAAATCAATCTGATCAATCGCTACAGTTTTGCCATAGCGGTGGCAAAGTTGATTAACCTGTACGACTGATTGCTGAGTCATGGTGATGAAACTTGTGGTAAAAACTCCGGCCAGGGTGCACTTTCTTGAAGGCGAATATAAGCTACGCCCGGAACACCCGTCTTGGATAACTCAACATGCTGACGTAAAAATTCAGGGGCAAGTTGAACCTTGATGCGAAACATCAATTTTTCGCGTTCCGCCCGAGTTTCTACTTCCTTGGGAGTGAATTGCGCCTTGGGTGCAACAAAAGAAACTTTGGCCGGAAGCACTTGATCAGGAATACCATCGAGTAGCAAACGAGCTTCTGCACCGATAACAAGTTTGGCTGCGTGTTGTGTGGGAAGAAAAATAGTCATGTAAACATCAACGGGATTAAGTACTGTTAATACTTTACCCCCGGCCGGCAACACTTCACCCGGTTCAGTTAACCGATATAAAACACGACCGGCAATCGGAGACTTTAGAATACTGTCTTCTATTTGAACTTTGAGTACTTCGGTATTCGCAATGGCCGCCTCAATGGCCGCTTCTGAATTAGATAACTGAGCCCGTGCTGCAGCCAATGTTGCCTTCGCAGTTTGCACAGCAGTTTCATCTCGCTGCAATTGTTCAAGTGAGATACTGTCGTTTTCATAAAGACCTTTGGAGCGATTCAAATCTTTTTTAACCAAGGAAAGTTCGCTGTTACGTTGTGCGATTACTGCGATTGCAGAGAGTCTTTCTTGTCGTGCACTTCGCACCCCGGCTTGTGCATGACGCAGTTGTGCATCCAGTTCCTTGGTATCAATCTGAGCAAGAGCCTGATTAAGATCAACTTTATCACCCTCCTTAACCAACACCAGAGCAACCCGACCACCAAACTTTGTGGTGATATCAACTTCGACAGCCTCGATACGACCATTCCCCGAAACAATACCCGGTGGTAACTTTGACTTCTGGAAAAATTCTAATGAGAAAATGATAACAACAATTAATATACCAAAAACTATTGCAGCCGTTTTCCAGTCTATTGCGAATCTACGAGCCATTATTATTCTCCATTTCAGCTTCGTGTTTATTTTGTTTTATATGCGGCATCAGAAAATTAAAAAAAATATTCTCCACCACGTTATTTTCTGGCACTAGCGTTGCCAGTGAATCAAGCCCAGTTCATTTGGCACGCTTGCTTGTGGGTGGTACGGTACAACGCGTGGCGTATAATTTTCCGCTGGGCGTGTTGTTGTAATGCTTTTTTGATAACTGTAACCGTTCGTTGAACCCGGTATAGGATCACCTTGCTGCATAACGATTATAAAATTTTCATCTGCATCGAGCGGCGCGGCGTAGAGTTGAATCTGAACAAACTCCGCTGGAATATCTCCCAAATAAATTTGCACTTCAAAACTCCAACCATCAGTCTGTTCTTTAATATTTAAATTACCCCAATGAATCTCCTGCCAGTTGCAACGTAGTTTCTGTTCCCAACTGTATAATTCTTTACCTAGTTTCCCTCCGTGTGCTGTTCGATGGTTAACCTTTGTTGCACAAGGAAGGTATAACCGTTCGACGTATTCACGCATCATGCGTCCAGTGCTAAATTGTGGCGTTAGCCGGGACATGCTAGCGCGCATGCGAGCCACCCATGCTCGTGGAATGCCTGACGTATCCCGCTCATAAAATAATGGAATAATTTCTTCTTCCAATAATCGATAGAGTTGTTCTGCTTCAGTAACATCCCAATCCAAATCTTCATGTTCACTACCATCACCCAATGCCCAACCGACATCGTCGGCATACGCCTCTGCCCACCAACCATCTAATTCGGACAAATTTAATCCTCCATTAACCAGCACTTTCATGCCGCTGGTGCCGCAGGCTTCCCATGGTCGGCGCGGCGTGTTGATCCAAACGTCGACGCCTTGCACCAGTTCCTGTGCCAACGCAATATCGTAGTCTTCTAAAAATACCACGTGGGCTCGAACTTCTGGACGGTGTGTCAATTGCACCCATTGTTGTATGAAAAATTTACCGGCTTCATCGTTTGGATGAGCCTTGCCAGCAACAATAATTTGCACTGGCCGCTCAATGTTAGTTAACAGTCGAATCAAACGTGCTTGATCATGCAGTAACAGATTGGGACGTTTGTAACTGGCAAAACGGCGCGCAAAACCGAGGGTTAAAACATTCGGGTCGAGCACCGTTTGTGCGACGGCCACATTTTCTGGTGGTTCGCCGCGTTGCCCTAAATACAACGCCAGTCGTTTGCGGGTATAGTCAACCAGACCCGCACGTTCCTGACCACAAAAAATCCACAGTGCCTCGTCACTCAGATTTTCAATTGCATCGACCAACGGTTCCATGTCTCCGAGCCAACGTTTCTTACCTGCTGCTTGAGTCCAGAGTTCGTCTGCCCAGGGCGAGTCCCAACTTGGAACATGTACACCGTTGGTGATATGAGTAATAGGAACTTCGAGTTCTGGCCAGCGTGGGTAAAGATCCTGAAATATGCGCCGGCTGACTTCACCATGTAAACGGCTAACACCATTAGCGGTACCACAAGTGCGCATAGCAAGATAAGCCATGTTAAACGGCTCATTGGGATCATCGTAATGGTTACGACCAAACGTGCCAATTTCTTCAAGAGAAAGACTCAGTTGGTCAGTATAATCTTGCCCGTACTTCCAAATTAATTCCTGAGAAAAAATATCAAAGCCAGCCGCCACTGGGGTATGGGTGGTAAAAATATTGCCTGGCCGTGTTGCCCATAATGCTTCCTGAAAAGTAACGTTGTTACGATCCATAAAACAACGCGCACGCTCTAGGGTAACAAACGCTGCATGTCCTTCATTGAGATGGCAAATGTCAATCTCCAATCCCAGCGCTTCAATTATCCGCCAACCACAAATTCCTAATACAATTTCCTGAACCAGACGCATCTCCTGACCACCGCCATACAATTTGCTAGTGATACCCTGATCACGTGGGCTGTTGAGTAAGTCGTTACTGTCTAGTAAATACAAAGTGACACGTCCAACTTGAGCTTGCCATACCCGAAAGCTCACTCGTCTGCCGGGAAAATCACTATAGACTCGTAACCAGGCACCCGCGCGAGATCGGACCGGCCGCACCGGCATACTTGTTGGTTCGTTATAAGGATAAATATCTTGTTGCCAACCACTCGCATCGATAGCCTGACGAAAATAACCTTCCTGATATAATAGACCTATACCGATCACTGGAACCCCAAGATCACTTGCGGCCTTGAGATAATCGCCAGCCAATATACCCAGGCCACCGGCATACAATGGCAAGGCCTCACCTAAACCAAACTCCATGCTGAAATAAGCAATACCTTTTAAACCAGACTGGCTATGCTTTTCACCATACCAACCTGACTGTGCAAGATACTCCTGACGCTCAGCTGTTACTTTTTGTAAGCGCTCTTTAAACTGCGCATTATTATTTAATTCTTGCATGCGTTGTGCATCGAGATTTTGCAATACCGCGGAGGGATTCTTGGTCTGTTGCCAAACGACAGGATCGATCGAATTCCATAACGCATCACCTGCATGACTCCAGGTCCAACGCAGATCCATCGCCAGCTCCATTACTGTGTCAAGCAAGGCTCTCAATTCGTCGGATAAATCGTCGATATCATGCATCATCAAACAATCAAAACTCACAAGTTTATCTGAATCTTCATTCAGCTCCCCACTTCCAATTGCGTATCTCGGGCATGTCTTCACCATGCTGGTTAATGTATTGCTTATGTTCTATCAATTTGTCGCGAACATATTGTTTTGTATAGGCTGCTCCACTGCCAAGCGTAGCAACTCGGTCAATAACATCGGCCACCAGATGAAAACGATCAATATCATTACGCACTGCCATATCGAATGGCGTAGTGGTTGTGCCTTCTTCTTTAAAACCTCGCACGTGAAGGTTGTTGTGATTGGTACGACGATAAGCAAGACGATGAATCAACCAGGGATAACCGTGATAAACAAAAATGACCGGTTTGTTGGTTGTAAACAGCGTATCAAAATTTTTATCGGACAAGCCATGCGGATGTTCTTCCTGCGGTTGCAAGGTCATCAGGTTCACGACATTGATCACGCGTATTTTCAAATCCAGTTGTTGCTGGCGGAGAATAGCTACCGCGGCAAGCGTTTCCAAAGTGGGTACATCACCCGCGCATGCCATCACTACATCGGGTTCCCTATCTTTATCGTTACTTGCCCATTCCCAAATACCGACACCAGCACTGCAATGTTTAATCGCTGCATCCATGTTAAGCCACTGCAGTTGCGGTTGTTTACCCGCCACAATTACATTAATAAAGTCGCGACTGCGTAAACACTTATCGGTAATGCACAACAACGTATTGGCATCGGGTGGCAGGTAAACGCGAATAATGTCAGCCTTTTTATTAACCACGTGATCAATGAAGCCGGGATCCTGATGCGAGAAGCCATTGTGATCCTGACGCCAGACATGCGAGGTCAGCAAATAGTTCAGTGATGCAATAGGACGCCGCCATGGGATCTCTTTACTCACCTTTATCCACTTGGCATGTTGGTTAAACATTGAATCAATAATGTGAATAAATGCTTCGTAGCAGGAAAACAAACCGTGGCGGCCAGTTAATAGATAACCTTCCAACCAGCCCTGACAAGTATGTTCGCTTAAAATTTCCATCACCCGTCCATCTGCAGTAAGATGATCATCTTCGGCAAGCTTGGTAGCCATCCAGGCCCGATTGGTTACCTCGAACAAGGCACCCAGTCGATTCGAATTAGTTTCGTCCGGCCCCATTACCCGAAAGTTTTTTTCACCCATGTTAAACCGCATAACATCACGCAATAGGGTACCCATCACACGGGTTGACTCAGCTAATACTCTACCGGGTTCCGATACTTCCACCGCATAGTCACGAAAATCCGGCATACGTAAATCTTTAAGCAACAGACCGCCATTGGCATGCGGGTTGGCACCCATACGGCGACTCCCCTCCGGTGCCAAGGCAGCCAGTTCAGGAATTAATTTACCATCAGCATCAAATAGCTCTTCTGGTTTGTAATTTTTCATCCAACGTTCGAGTAACTTGATGTGTTGCGGTTTCGTTGCCATTTCGGCAAACGGTACCTGGTGTGAACGCCAATAGCCTTCGGTTTTTTTACCATCAACTTCCTTGGGGCCAGTCCAACCCTTTGGGCTGCGTAAAATAATCATCGGCCAACGCGGTCGAGTAGTCACACCGTTGTCACGCGCATTGTGTTGAATATCTTTTATTTCAAGAATAATACTATCAAGTGTTGCCGCCATAACTTGATGCATCACCTTTGGATCCGAACCTTCGACAAAATAAGGTTTGTAACCGTAACCAATAAACAGACTCTCTAACTCTTCATGACTTAAACGAGCCAGTACTGTTGGATTTGCAATCTTGTAACCATTCAAATGCAGGATAGGTAATACAGCGCCATCACGAACGGGGTTAAGAAATTTATTAGAATGCCAGGCGGCGGCCAATGGTCCGGTCTCGGCTTCACCGTCACCAACGACACAACAAGCTAGTAGATCGGGATTATCGAATACCGCACCAAACGCATGCGAAACAACGTAACCCAACTCACCGCCTTCGTGAATGGAACCGGGTGTCTCGGGTGCAACGTGACTAGGAATACCGCCAGGAAATGAAAACTGTCTGAACAGTTTCTTCATCCCCTCTGCATCTTGAGAAATGTTCGGATAAATTTCGCTATAGGTACCTTCCAGATAAGTGTTTGCGACTAGCCCCGGGCCACCGTGCCCAGGCCCGGTAAGATAAATAACATTTAAATCGTGTGACTTGATCACACGATTCATGTGCACGTAAATAAAATTAAGTCCGGGAGTGGTACCCCAATGCCCAAGTAATCTGGGCTTGATATGTTCTAGCGTTAACGGCTTAGTAAGTAATGGATTATCAAGTAAATATATCTGACCGACTGAAAGATAATTCGCTGCACGCCAATAACCATGCAAGAGTTTTATTTCTTCGCCAGAAAGCGGAAGTTTCTGGCGCGTTGCTTTAAAAATCGTTTCGTCCATTTTCTTTGAGCTCCTTAATTATTGAGCAATGCGAATGTGTGGTGTGCAATGATTAATTCTTCGTTAGTTGGTATTACCCATACCGAAACAGAACTCTCTTCTTTGCTAATTCGAGTCTTACCTGTAGTGTTAGCGCTTTCATCCAGTTCAACCCCAAGCCAACTTGCTTGATTGCAAATCCATTTTCGTATTTCGCTTGCATTTTCACCAATACCGGCGGTAAAGACTAAAGCATCCAAACCGCCTAAAGCCGCTGCGAGTGAACCCAGTTCACATGTAATACGGTAAACAAACAAATCAATGGCCTGTTTGGCGTGAGGGTTATCGCTGGCTAATAATTCCCGTATGTCATCACTGATACCAGACACCCCAAGCAAGCCTGACTGATGGTGCAGCATTTCCGACACGTGATTAATACTCATGTTTTTTTCACGCATTAAATAAAGGAGTACAGCTGGATCGATGACGCCACTCCTGGTTGCCATTGGTAACCCGTCCAATGGTGTGAAACTCATGGTAGTCGTAATACTCTTGAGATCTTTCATAGCACACATGCTGGCACCATGACCAAGATGGGCAACTATCACTCGAGCATGTGCCTGCGCACCAAGTAAGTCCGGCAAACAGCTTGCAACGTATTCATAGGACAGACCATGGAATCCATAACGACGTACACCTTCGTCGAAAAGTGCAAACGGTATGGCAAAGCTTTGTGCCACGCGCGGCATGGTGCGGTGAAATGCTGTATCAAAACAGGCCACCTGCAACCATTGCGGCTGTAATTGTTTAAATGTTCGTATAGCGGCAAGACTATGAGCTTGATGAAGTGGCGCCAGAGGAATTAATTCTTCAAGTTTAAAATCAACTTCGTCGTTAATAATGACCGCGCTAGAAAAAAATGTTCCGCCATGTACAACCCGATGGCCTACCGCAACAATGTCAACAGCGATAGCGTCATGTTCAATCCAGCTCAATAATATTTGTAAAGCATCATCGTGATTTTGTGCTGCGACACTTTGATCAATCTGCGCGGTATCATATCGTTCACACCGAATGCTCAAATGAGCATGATTTCCGATACCTTCAATCACACCATAATATAAAGCATCCACATCGGTTTTATTTTTATCGCAAATAAAAACAGCAAATTTAATACTGGACGAGCCGGCGTTGATAATCAGTATAGCTTTTTCCATTAAGTCACCTTCAGTGGCCAAGGTTCTTAGTGCTAATGTATCGTTCTATGTAAACATTAAAATAAATCGAACAATCCTATTCATCACTATCATGAAGACTCATCCAGATTTGTCATTTAAAATTCATTAACTAAATTATTATTTCGTTAGCCTTAAATTATATAAGGCAGGATTTTAGCGTTTGGTATATTGTGTTGACCTCTCACTACTTTAATATTATCTATGATTAAATGTTAATACGTACTTATACCTAAATTTAAATACATTTGAATAAATCTGGTGCTTAGCCAAGTTGGAGATTTCAAATATAGTGTCGACATATGCTCTAAAATATCCAACTTCACATTAGCTACAGCTTTTTTGATTAAGAAGATGATGTATTCGATATGTAATGCGAGTAACTGAATCAATAAAAAAATTAGAATGAGAGACAATGACTTATTGATATTTATTGACACAGGCGTTGCTAATCGCAATCACTGCGTGCAAATTTTCAACCCAGCCTAGTTTTCCCAATAGACAATTGTTATATGAATTACATTATTCAAGCTTAAACTCGAACTTTTAGGCTTTTATTCACAAGCTATTGCGATAAAGCACTTTGAAGTTTACCTATAACCAATCAGTAAAGGTTATTCCAATTCCAACCCGATTTACACGCGCGTTATAATCAATAAGACTTTCACCATAGCCGTTAAAGTATTGAACAAACCATTTGGCACGCCGACTCATTGGGGAAACTCCAGTTTATTTCAAGCGCACCGTAACTTGGGTTACGAAAATTATTTCTCAACATAATACTCAGTGTATGCTTACCTCCTGCGTATGCGGCCCGAACTTCACCATGCCCCATGTATTTTACTATGTCTGGATTGTCATTTAATGATCCGGTACTCTCTATCTGGTACCAGGGTTTAAAACTCAAATAATAATTTTCATACTGAAAAATAAAATCCGCGTAGATTCGATTCCAACTGCGAGACTGCTCTCCTGAAAGGACAAATACGTATATCAAATTATTAATTTTCTCAATTAGTCGAATTATGCTTTTAATAAAAAGCACTCACACTATTAATTTTTAATATACTTAAAAAAATGTAAAGCTTCGACCAAGAAAAAAATAGTACTCGGACTTTCCACCACTGGCGAATCCTTGCGCTATATAAAGTGGCCCCACAGGGGTATCAAAAGAAACTATCAAACTACCGGCAGTTTTTAATGAAGCAGTACTAATATCATCTTTATTGTTCCAGGTGTTTCCTGTTTCTAAAGAAGCACCTATATAGAAAGGGATGTTAAAAAAAGATTCATTTTTATTAATTTCTTTTAAATAAATAAGTCGTGCAACACCCGCATAGCGTCCTGTTAGTTCATGTTTTTTGTAGCCGGATAAATTAAGAAATCCGCCAAGTCCAAAACTATCGGCAGCTGGAGTGTCACTATTCACTACACCTGTAAGACCAGTCCAGAAAATAAAAGTATTCCTGTTCCAGGTTTCAGCCCACAGTGCATTAATAGAAAGAGTGTCCTGATTTACGTCAGCACCCAGACTTTCCCGACTATTCACCCACCTAATAGTTGAAAGTGCCCCATGTTTTGGATAATTTATATTATCAAGTTTATCGTAAGCGAAGTTGACATACCTGGCACCAATATCAAAATCTTGTTCTGTTGCCGGCCGACTACCAATAAGAATATCCGTACCACCTTTACCTTTAACCAATCCCGCCGAAAGTTGAACATTGTTGCCAAAGTCCCGACCTACGACAACATTAACCGTTGCCGATGAACTTTTATAATCAGATATTTGTTCCCCATTTTGGTATCTTGCAAAATGTAATTCTGAATATTCAGCTTTGGTACTGGCGAAATAATTTTGCGCTTTATCCAATGGTTGATAGAATTCAGTTGATATAGACTGGTCACTACCAACCTGTAATTCTGTTCGCCATTCTCCGCCATAGCTGTTAAGCGGTGTAGAAGTAATACTGGAGGCAGCGTTGTATCGACTTGAGCCTTCGAAGTTACTTTCCAGATTTAAACCAAAACGAATATAGTTAGGCCCCCAACTTTTTTTAACAACATTAATCGTTAAAATAATTTGATTATCCGAACTCATAATTTCATAATTCACCCGTTCAAATATATTCAAACCATAAAGTTTCTGAATATCTCTTTCCAATAATTCAATATTTAAAACTTCGTCTGGTTGGGCTGTAATATACGATCGAATAACATCTGAAGAAAGTTTAGAATCATTATTTATAATGATTTTATTTATAGTTTGAGCAACGGGGTTCTTTGAGCGCAATAACTTCAATCGGGCATGATAAGCCTTACTTGTCATCGAATATTGCTTCAGTTTTGAAGCATGTTTCTTTGCGGCGGTAACACCCTGTTTAATCATTTCCGGTATATGCCAAAAGTCTGTAGAAGAGTACCCTGTAAGATTGGGTTGAATAAGAATATCCTGACTTCTAAGGGCATCTAGTTGCTCAGCAGTATTGCGTTTAATCATAAACCCCATATTCTGATTAAGTATGCTAAAAGGTGAAGCAAGCTTATTTCGATTTATTTGGTAGTCGCCTAAATCAACAACAATTAATATATCTGCCCCCATTTCTCGCGCAAGCCGAACTGGTAAATTATTAGCAAAACCACCATCTACTAGCAAGCGGCCTTCTCGTTCTACCGGAGAAAACACACCTGGAATCGACATACTCGCTCGCATCGCGGTAACTATGTCTCCACTTCCCATTGCAACAGCTTCACCACTTTCAATGTCTTCTGCTATCGCACGAAAAGACACAGCAAATTCATCAAAGTTATCAGGCGCATTTGGCATAAGAGATCTCAGCAACAAATCCATCTTCTGTCCCTGAATCAATCCCGTTGGTATTTTTATTGAGCCATTTTTAAATCCTGCTTCTAATTTAATTAAATAATTATAATCATCCTGTTTACGACGCATGCTGCGCTGCGCACGCGAAGGACTATCCTGAAATAAATCATTCCAGTCTGTAGTGACAAGTGTCTCTTCAAGCATTGCCGGTGAATACCCATATGCATATAACCCCCCCGTTATCGCTCCCATACTCGTACCTGTTACAATATCAATTGGAATACGTAACTCTTCTAGTTCCTTTAGCACTCCAACATGTGCGGCACCACGTGCGCCACCACCGCTTAGCACCAACCCAATTCGTGGACGTTCTTTCACTGCTACATTTATATCAGGATCAGCGAGAACTTCAGAAGCAAATAAAATTGCAATAATCGAAGAGAGTAGCTGTTTTTGAAGTATCACTGTTAATTGCATTTATACATGATGACTATTAGTAAAGAATGTTTTAAATGAAATTTAATCTCATTAAAAAATAGAGTACTGTATTACTAATGCAAAAGAAAGTGCTGTTATAGATGTACCTAAAATATAACGTAGCTGATAATAAATGACCGCTTTGAGTATTAATTGATAATTCACTGACCTAAATTGATCGGTGGCATTGGTCGATAACTGACTAGGCAACTATCGGCCAGTTGGAGACATACTAGCTTACATATGTATGACAGCTCTCAACTTAAAAGAAGTCATAGATTTAATTCTTAAAACTTTTCAATTCTATTTTTTAATAAGCAACACAAAAAAATTTATTGTACTTCCGCTTCTCAGCGAAACCAGTCGTTGAGTAAATATATTCATTAGGCGGAGTTTAACCAATTGGAGACATATATAGCTTTAGCAAGTCTGACGGCTTACAACCCAAAAGTAGTCAGATATTTAATTCTTATAAATATAATAACTTTCAAGGAGAAAAATATAATGCTATGTTTAGCACTTAAATTAAATACATATTTATTATTAAAGAGCGCTGAAGATGAAAAGTAATTAATGCACGTGTTAAAAACAGAAGGTTTAAGTACCACTGTTTATGAAGTAAAACATAGCCACATTATGGTTTGTATAGATCCATCTAAAGTAGTGGGCGTTACCAGGATAGAACCAGAAACAGCAAAATCGCAGTCATTACCATGATGAAAAAATTAAATCGTTCAGGCTCAGACTATATTTGGTCTTTTGTTATTTATTCATTAACATATGCTAGTTTTGGCTATTTTGTTCTAGGCATGACCCAGACCAAGACGTTTTATTTTTATGCTAGCTTATTACTCTTTGGGGCTTTATCCGGTTTTATCAGTTGTGAGATATATGAGAGATGGGATTTTAATGTTTTCATAATTCAAGGTATCACAGCATTCATTATTATTTTTGTTGTTGCTTTAAATTTTAATGCTTTGATTGCTATCTCTGGCGGATAAGCCAACCTTTTCAATCCCACCTTATTTAACGGATAATTTTCTCAAAAAGTATTTTTTTTGAAACATATCAACATAAAGAAAAACCAACAATAATTTAATATAGCCCTTTAAATATTTATATAAGTCCTTTTGTATTTTCTCTTATAATTAAGTGTATTCTTGTGGCTATGACGTTGTAGTATAAAATGAAAAGCTAGTATGATGGAAACGGCCTTCCATTGTTTTCACCCATAAAAGTAAAGTTATTGGGTGCTGTGTGCATTTTGTTTTCATTACAACTCTAAGCTTCTTTGGGTAGTCCTTTGTCTTTTCAATGTAGCTAAAAACGGTAACCGGTTCTTTCGCACATTCTTCGTTTAATATTCCGGTATGATCGTAATGATTACCTCCTGCATTGAGGAGTAATACCTTCTCTACATTTTTAACAGTAAATTTTAAAGTAATAGGTATACCACTGGGGTATTCTGCAATCTTATCTCCTATTATTTCAATACCTTCTATATTTGCTGAAGTCTTATTAACGGAAGATCCAAAGAATTTTTGAAAAGCTACCTCAACTCTGGGCGTGTAACCATATCCATCCTCACTAATTGCAACGGTTGATATGAGTACACCTAATATCAGTGATATCAAATACTTCATTTTCTGTATGCCCCTTTAGCGCCAACTTTCATAGGTATTCTTGGGTCACTTTCACTCACGGTATCAAATCCGGTAACGTGAAAATCTCCTGTTATGATATTAATTGTTCTTGCACCTCTTTTGTATGTATAGCGAGGCTCGAAACCTTTTCTCATGCGTATTGGATTTTCCAGATGAATAACAACCTGTCTCTCATCTAAAAGAGTCATAATCGTTTTATCGGTCGTGTTTTTCCTGAAAAACCGGGTGTGCCCCATTTCGTGATGGATGATTGCGGGATAGTATTTCCTTTCTCCACCAGGGAAGGGAAGACTATTAGGAAAGTCTTTAGCTAGTTTAATGCTATTCAAACCCGCACTTGCACCTTGGTCGGGATAACCGTCATCATACATAACTTTGAATAGAGGTAGATTTAACATTCTTCTTTTCTTGTTGTCCGCTAACACTCGGTAAATCATTGCGGCTCCGTATGCCGTTTCTGAGTAGAACTTCAATTTCTGATAAACGGGCAATTTATTGATTACTCCTGCCGGCCACTGAAAGGGTTCCCAGCTATTATCGTCTTTCAAAAAGAAGTTTTCCTTAACGAATATCTTAAAATTTTTCTGCCTAGACGCTAACGTTTCTGGTATATGAAAGGATTCACCATTGATACCTTTAGTTTCTCCTCGGCCTCGTGTAGTTTTTTTGTAAATGACAATTCGAGCAAGTTTTAACTGAGATTGATTGGGTTTGGTTTTGACCGGCGCTTCTTTCATGGCGGTAGACATTTAAACGCCCTCCTTGGGTTTTCTCACTGACGAAACTCAAATATACACCATCAAAAAGTAATTATAAAGTTAAGTAGGGTTGTTTTAGTATATTGACCTGGAAGAAATATGTCTTAATTATTAAGAACTGCGACCTGTTTACCTGAAAAAAAAAGAATAGAATTAAAATAATTTAATCGATGGCTGCTTTTAAATCGAGAGCTGTCATGTATGTATAAGCTGTGCATGTCTCCAGCGATTTGATTGAGCCTATCACTATACATAAACTAAAGACTACTTTCAGTATGTAAGAGTCATTGTGGTTGTATTTCATACAAAGTAGTCGTTTTCAAAAACAAACGCCCATTTAACTGGGCGTTTGTCACTTTCATTATTAAACCTCTGTTTCCTCTGCCATCTCCAAGGCATCATCAACTTCTATCCCTAAATAACGAACAGTACTTTCGAGTTTCGTGTGTCCCAGTAGTAATTGGATTGCACGTATATTTTTCGTTCTCTTATATATAAGCGTAGGTTTTGTTCTTCGTAGTGAGTGAGTTCCATAATCTGAAGGGTTTAGTCCAATACTGCTCACCCATGATTCAACGATACGCGCATATTGTCGCGTGGAAAGATGCTCGGAATTGCGCAAACGACTTTTAAAAAGATAATCATCGGCACGCAAATGCGCATGTTCAATCCATTTAGAAAGAGATTCTCGAGTCTGTTTTGTAATTTCAAATTGAACAGGGTGTTTCGTCTTTTGCTGAGTGATCATGGTGCGCTTAGCGATATGATTTCCATGTGAAATATCACGCACTGATAGTTTGACTAAATCACAACTTCGTAATTTACTATCAATGGCTAAGTTAAACAGTGCAAGATCTCGAATGTTATTAGCTAACTGCAAACGGATCCGAATAGACCAGATTTCTTGTAACTTGAATGGCGGCTTTTGTCCAACAAGTTTGTCTTTGTTCCAGGGAATGTGTTTTTTAGTTTCATATGTAAGATAGAACATAGTCGATTCCTCTTAATTTGAGTGGAATCTAACTATGGTTGATTTTTATACAATTTCCTGTAAGACGGTATGAAATAGCGTTAATTAGTCCGCTGAATACTGAAAGCTAACCTTTGGCCTAATATAATTATAGGCTGGAGCCGCAACCCAAAGCAGTCATCCAAGTTATAAAATATAACCATTCAAATATTCACCAAAACGGACATCCAAAATAAAATATTTAGTGTTAATATTTCTATAAGCTGCTTTGTTAGACTAAGATAAAGTAATGAAAAAGAATATACTCGTCATCCTTGGACACCCCGACACAAATAGTTTCTGTGGATCATTGACCAAGGCATACATAGATAGCGCAAAGGTAAGCGGTTCAGAAGTACGTGAACTTAAACTTGGTGAATTAAAATTTGATCCTGTACTCTGGAATGGTTACAAAAAAATTCAAGAGCTTGAGCCTGACTTGCTAAAAGCCCAAGAACTTATTCAATGGTCAAATCATATAGTTTTTATTTACCCTAATTGGTGGGGAGCTATGCCAGCTTTAATGAAGGGTTTTTTCGATAGGGTTTTCCTCCCAAGTTTTGCGTTTAAGTATCGAAAGGGTTCTCAATTTTGGGATAAATTACTTTCAGGGCGCACAGCGCACCTTATGGTAACTATGGATACTCCACCTTGGTATTATCGTTGGATATATCACAGGCCTGGACATAACGAAATGAAAAGAACCATTCTTGGATTTTGTGGCATAAAAGTAGTGAAAATATCAGAGTTCGCTCTAATCAAAGGTTCGAACCAACAGCAAAGAGAGAAATGGATTACTATAGCAAGTGATCTTGGCTCAAAAGCCTAAAAGGAGGAGGATGCCATGACTGTAGAAAATCCATTTATTTGGCACGAACTTGTAACATCAGACCAAAATAAAAGCGGAACTTTTTTCACTGAATTATTTGGCTGGACTAAGACTGAAGTAGATGCAGGTAAGTTTGGAACGTACACTCTATTTCAAAAAAATGGTCAAGATGTTGCTGGTATGATGAATCACACACCTGAGACACCAAGTAAAGAATCATTTTGGCATTCGTATATAAAAGTTGATGATGTAGATTTATGTGCCGAAAGAGCATCTACTTTAGGTGGGAAAGTTATAGTGCCACCACATGATGTTCCTGATGTTGGACGAATCTGCATTGTAGAAGATCCAACAGGTGCAATAGCACATCTTATGCAACCTTCACAAAGTTAGACTAACCGTTGAATGCCCGCTAATGGCCGAAAATTGCCTAATAAAGATATTATCTCAACGACGGCTTTCGCTGAGAAGCGGAAGTACAATAAATTCATTTGTGATATTTTCTGTGAATGGAATTTAAAAATTAAATCTATGACTGCTTTTAAGTTGATAGCCGTAATACATTCGTAAGCTATGTATGGCTCCAACGGGGCGGAACCAGCCAGTCACTACATCTATCCAAACAACTATATCGAGCATTAACTGCTCATTAATTAACTATTAATGAATGCCACAGAATTGCCACATACCCTTTACTCGGTATTCTAACTATATGAATAATATATTTAATACTAAAGAAAGACGAATATTCGATTCCACCGCCTCCACCAATTAAATATTCCGGTTTTATTCACCGGGACTTTAATCATATTTTAAAAAATCTTTTACAATGAATACTATCAAAAAAACTCTCCAGAAAAAATTAACATTTTCAAAAGTAAGCACAGATTACATCTCAAAGGTCACAAGCACGGAAGACATCATTAGTTTATTAATGAAAATGATAAAAACTTAAGGGGGAATTGAGATCAGAACATAGTTGTTTTTAACAATAGAAACGAATTATGCTCTAATCCCAATTTTTTACGGAATATTTCTGACTATTTATTTTTTAATAAATCTCGTATATCCATTAACAAAACTTCTTCCGCAGATGGTTTTGGTTCTGATTTTGGTGCCGCTTCTTCTTTTTTCTTAAGTGAATTAATCCCCTTCACTACCATGAAAATTACAAAGGCAATAATGGTGAAATCGATGACTGTTTGAATAAATTTACCATAGCTAATAATAACCGCTGGTGCCGCACCTACAGCATCTTTAACTACGTAAGCCAAACTCGAAAAGTCTACTCCACCTAACAACACACCGATTGGTGGCATTATTACACCAGCTACTAACGCTGTAACAATTTTACCAAATGCAACACCAATAACGATACCAACCGCCATATCTACAGCATTTCCTTTTACGGCAAAATCTTTGAACTCTTTTAAAATACTCATAAATGTGTTCCTCACCTAAATTTTAACTATTGAATTTTTGTTATTAATTTTAAACTATAAACGACAATTCAATTTTACTTTAAAGCCGATTAACAAAATAACTTTAAATGAAAAAGACTGCCTTGCACGACTTCCTAACCAACTGTAACTACGATAAACAAACCAAACACTACAAGCAATATTTGAATTGTTATCATATTGTTAATTATTATTACAAACTGTTTTCAGGGATGGTTTATTATTAACTACTGGTATTTAGTTGAGGATTTTAGCGATATAACATAGTATAAGGTCATTAATATGGTTTTAATCTCTATTATTTCTAATATTTTTTAATTTAAACTAAAATTTATTATTTAAAGTACAACTGGTATTTACAATGGATTCTCAATATTTTGATTTTATAATTTTCGCTACCATTTTCTTAGTGATTATAACAGTTAGTTCTTATAATCGTTTTATTAAGTATAGAAACATGATTGAGGAAAGTTGGAGTGGAATTGATATAGCACTCAAGCGTCGATTTAATCTTATTCCCAATATGATTAATGCAGTAAAAATGTATAGTGCTCACGAAGCTGACGTACTTACCAAAACGACTGAAGCACGTCATAACTCAAGTAAACTAGCTGACCGTACCGCTGAAGAAAGTGCGATTACTCAGTCATTGCAAGGTTTACTTGCAGTTGCTGAAGCCTATCCTGATTTAAAAGCAAGCCAAAATTTTCTTGCTTTACAAAACAGTCTAAGTGATGTGGAAGAAGAAATCCTCGATGCACGTAGTGCATATAATAACTCGGTAAGAAAAAACAATACTCTAGTACAATCTTTTCCAAGTAATGTTCTGGCCAAGCTTTTCAATTTTCAGTCAGCTCAATACTTTACACTTGAACTGGCGACTCAGAGAGCAGTGCCCAAAGTAAAATAAATAAAAGCAAAATAAATAAAAGTAAAATAAATAAAAGTAAAATAAATATCTGAAAACTAAATTAGCCTGATACTTTTGGAAGTTTAAAACAAAAACGAGAACCTTGTCCTACTTCACTGGTGACACTAATATCCCCCTGATGCTTATCCATAACAACTTTTACAAATGCGAGCCCAAGACCGATACCTTTGATGTTCTGTTTTGAAGCTTTAACTCGATAGTAACGTCCGAACAGATCGTCTATTTCGTCTTTAGGTATTCCTATGCCCTGATCCTGTATACAGCAGGTGTAAGAGTCTTCATCTGCACTAAGTGTAAGTGTGACCAATGAATTCTCTGGGCTGTATTTTACTGCATTGTTTAACAAGTTTAAAATTACGCGCTCAATTAAACCTGAGTCAAGAAGTAACCATGCCTCGTCGATTTCAAAGTGATAGTTTAATTCGATGTTTTTTGCTTCAGACTGTACCCACATTTGTTCAATTGCGTTCAATGCTATAGATGTCAGGTCAGTATCTACAAAGTTTATATTCTCACCGCTTTCGGCATGCGCCAGATGCAGAAATTCTTCTGCTAACGTAATAGTATTTTCAGCATAAGAGCCTATCCTACCAAGAATTTGACCAACTTCGTGATTAGTTTTTTTTGTTTTCGCAATTTCAAGCAACGCGATAAGTGATACAAGTGGAGTGCGTAAATCATGAGAAAGAAAGCCTAGTACTTCATCTCTTCGACGTTCACTGGCCTTAAGCTCAGATATATCTGCCATATTAACAATCAGCCCGCCAAGTTCTCTGTGCTGTCTATCAAGAGGCGCGAACTGAATAAGAAAATCTTTACCTTTTACATTTTTTGCTTCAATATTTGTTCTTTGATGATTTAAAAGAACTTCTTTATACACTTGTACCCAATTGTCGTTATGCGAAATCATAATATTTTCCAATACGTCCAGAAGTGATTTCCCATGTATATCTGAATCATGATTGTAACCAAGATAATCTGCAGCACGTTGATTTGCGATTGCGATATTACCCAACGGATCTACAATCAAAACACCATTAGCCATCTGCGATAGCGATCCCGCAATGAATTGACGTAATCCCCGCATTCGAGATGTTGCTTTTTGAACTTGTTCAATACGATTGTCGACTGAATCAACACGATTTTTGTTGCCAATAGAGGACGTTGGTTTGACTTTTAAAATAAAGTCATTCAGCAAGGCTTGCTGTTCTTTGTTAGCTTGTGTTGTATCACTCCATTTTAAGGAAAATATTTTTTCATTGGCACCAGTGCCTACCGTTAACCAATAGTTACTATTGGTATACAACCACTGTTCTGTCCTATCGTTAATACAACAATCAAATGTCGGGCAATTTCCTTCTGTTATCAAAACTTCACCCATAGAATTATAAATACCCCAGCCTTCTATTGGCAGTAACTTGGCTAAAAATCTCAGTGACGCTTGAGGAGCAATATCACTATTATTGGGAACATGTTCATATTCACCAGTGAGTTGAACTAATTCTTGATCTAAATAACGAATGGTATTTTCGAGTCGACGCCAACTCCACAACGGGTAACTCAAAGCAAGCGCAAGCAGCACAGGAGCCGGGGGAAACCAGATATGGAAAACTTGTAATAGCAATAATGAAAGAATTAAACTATTGGCGATCATAAATGCAATGCTTATCAAGTTTAACTTTGGAGTAAGCACTGAATAAAAATAAATAGTTATCAATAAGATAACGATCGATATTAGCATTTGAACTTCAATCGGCAATATTGAAATATTAATGCCTGCTGCCAGGTTATTAATAATATTTGCGTTTATTTCTACACCAGCCATGGAATGCGTTTCACCCGAGACTGGTGTTGGCAACGCGTCACCAAGACCGCTGGCAGTAGCGCCTATCAAAACTATTTTGTTCTTAAAAATACCTTTCGGATATTGTTGATTAAGCACTTGAAAGAAAGGTAGAGTTTGAAAATGTCCTGGCGCGCCAGCATAAGGAATTAACATTTTGTTATCCCGTACCCATACCATAGACGAAGTCGTTTGTTTTGAGTGATTTTTTATTGGGTTCTTGATACCGATCGACTTAATTTTATTATTAGGGTATGCGATTTTAACCATCTCGTAAGCTAAATGATTCCAGTGTGGAGATCCTAAACCCCCTTTAAGAAAAGCACTACGTGCTATACCATCTTGATCCAGCTCCACATGAACATGCCCCATTGCTCTGGCGGCGTTTGCTATTATCGGTATGGGAAGCGTTTCTAATAATTGACCAGTTAAACTTGTTTTTTCTGCGAGTATGGGTAACACCACTCGTCCGTTTCTTTTCACCGCTTTAGCAAGCTTAATGTCATCTTGAGTATTGGTAGACGATGGCTCGGCAAAAATAATATCGAGCCCAACGACAGCGGCTTCTTCAGTTGTAAGGATATCTAACAGCTTGGCATATTTATCACGACTCCATGGCCAGCGACCAAGGTGTTGTAGGCTATATTCGTCGATACCAATAATAATGATATTGTCGGGAGCGGGTCTTTCCCAAAGACGTAATTGTGCATCATAAATAACATTATTCAGCCGCCATAACCAATCTTGCTGAATAACCACCATGGTACAGATGATAATAGAAAGCCATAAGACTATCTGTTCGCGTTTGCTCTTAAAATTTCGTTTATTAAAAATCAAAGCAAGAATAGAAAGACAATTAACATGTACCAAGGTAAGTCAGTTTCAACGGCTACCTCAACTTTTTTCCATGCACTGTATTCACTTGGCGCATAAGAATTATCATGCGTTGCGGCCTTAATCCTGTAGTAATAATTTCCTGAATAAGGATGCGGTAACGTAAGTGATGTTTTATTTACAACCATTGTTCTGTATTCATCTTTATTGTTTTCATCCAGATCGTAAGAGAACTGAAAGTGGTACTCCACTCCAGATAGAACTTCATCCCACTCAAAATGGATGTTTTTTTCATCTATATCAGGTGATTTAATTTGCGGTATTGGGAGTATCGGTTGGACGATAAAATGGCTTATCCTGGAATAAGCCCCTCGGCCACCATCATCGATACCGGCAACACGCCAAAAATATTTACCCGCTTCCAGTTTGTTTTTGGGTTGAAAAGTGGTATCAACTAAACCTGATTGATCGATAACAAGCGAGCTAAAGTCTGATGCTGTGGCCACTTGGAAGCGATATTTTAGTGCAGCTTTAGACGTTGACCAACTAAATTCAGGGCGCTGGCTATGTGTTACTTTATTGTTGTTCGGCATTTTTAATAGTGAAATACCTGGCAGTGCATTAACAGTAAAAACATGATCGCTATTAAGTCCTTCAAGTTTATCGTTATCGATACTACGCACTCTCAACATATAACCGTCGTCGGCGAGTTCTTTGAATATATATTCGTTCTTAGTAATCACTTCATCTAACAGTAGAATGTTCAAATTATTTTTATTAAACAACTGAATACGATACTGCAACGCACCTTTTACTGGCTTCCAGGAAAAAGCGATAGGAATATGCGTATAGAGCGAATGCTTATCGTTAATACTTGGTGCAGGCAGTAATTTTTTTGGTTTTTGGGGTGGCTTACCCGCTTCACTTACACTCCCAAAACCGGCTGGAATATTATTGCTGATACCATTGTTGCCAACGGCAACCAATCCTTTTAATACTTCACTACGTGCTATCGGCTTTGCTTTTTCAGCGCTAACTCGAAACTCAGTACCACGCACTGCGGCTACAGCAGCAGGGGTTGTGATTTCATAGCGTGAACGATTACGGCTGCGAGGTATAATGTGCGCATCAACCCGACCAGCGGGTAAACGTAAGCGCGTATCTGCCATGCTGCCATCACCAAAAACACTGAGCTTATCCATGATCAGTTCTGAATTCGATTGAAGAAGCAGGCGCGATTTATCAGCAAAAATTAACATAGCACTACTCTTAGCGCCTGTTGAAATACGATCACCAACATACAATCTAACATCCGTAGCATTGGCGTTAATATTAGTAGAAGAAGATCTTACAATCGTAACGTCTCCCCGCCCATCAACTACCAGTGCTGAGCTAGGTTGTATTTTTAACCATTCAATAGGAAATCGAATGACAGTACCTGGCGAAAGACTTGCCGGCTTAGTGATATTATTCAGCTGCTGTAATTTTATAAGATGCGCCTGGTCTAGCAGATACTTTTTACTGAGCTCAGTAAGATTATCGCCCGGCCTGACGGTGTATATCCAGTCATTCGCAAAGACTGAAGAACTCATTAGCAAAATACTGATTAAAACAATAAACCGACGTAATTGTGCCATTGTAGGAACCCAGTTATTAATTGTTATAGTTATTTTTTCGCTATTATAAACGAATTTTTAGCAAGATAATCACAGAAAACATCATTGGAGAGGCGTATATAGTTGACTTAAATCAACCCTCCGAGTCAATCTTCTCAAGTCGATAACCATGTTGGTACACTGAACTCAAACGCCAGCCATTTTTGGGCGTCAGTTCTAGTTTAGAGCGGATTTTGCTTATATGTGTATCGACTGTACGCGTATTGAGTTCAACTGAATGTCCCCATACATCATGTAATAACTGTTTTCTGGAGGTTAATTGCCCTGCAGCCTGAAACAGTATCAGAGCCACATCAAATTCTTTTTGCGTCAACACAACTGGTTCGCCATGTTTGGTGAGAACACGATTTTTTGTATCAAACGAATAAGGCAAAAAATCGTAGGTTTCATTAACTGGCGCATTATTCTGCCCTGACATTTGGGCTGAATTTCTACGTAGTAAGGCCTTAATACGGGCAATTAGCTCGTACTGTTTTACCGGTTTAATCATGTAGTCGTCTGCACCATGTTCCAATGCAAAAACAATATCTTCTTCATTTGAACGGCTGGTAATAAACAACACCGGAACGTCGGAGCCACGGGCCGATCTTACTTGTTCCAGAACTTCCGGGCCTGAAAGTCCGGGCACATTCCAGTCCATGATTAATAAATCGTAATCACTATTAAGGACTTTTTTGGTGTAAGTATCGCCATTATCGGAATGGTCACAATTAAAATTGGCAGATTTAAGACACAGCTTAATCATTTCCGCTTGTGCAGGCTCATCTTCCAATAATGCTATTTTTATCGTGCTTTGCTCTAGAGTCGTCATTAATACTAAATCCTTAAACATGTCGTGAATTGATAGAGCAGACTATTAAATAAACTTAACGATAAATATAAAATGATTATCGCAAATAATCATCATCATGCTGTATTACTATTACTCATGCATGATAAATAAATATACATGCTGAGTCTCATACATTTAAGTGAAGTTAACACATATTTTACAAAATGTGTCTCATACTCTAACCCTTTTATAGCTGCATTTCAGCGAAATGATAAATCATTGTTAAACATTGGCTGAACTTATTGCGATAAATATTCCGAAGATTATAGTACTCGCATATGGCACTTATTCAATACAGAAATTAATAGAAACTGAAAACAGGGTTTAAGGGCTAGACAAAATAATTAACTTTTTGTAATTCATTTAAAACATCGAAAATTGAAATCACTAAAACAAACGAATACTTTTATTATAAATCTAAAATACAGGAGATTTACAACATGACTATGAAAATTGAAGATATTGAAGGAATCGGACCTACCTTTGGCGCAAAACTCCGTGCAGTGGAGATTGCAACGGTAGAAAGTTTGCTGGAAAAAGGAGCTAATCCTGCGGGAAGAAAAATGATTTCTGAAATGACAGGCATTGATAGTTCCAAAGTATTGAAATGGGTCAATCTATGTGATTTGTGTCGAATTTCTGGTATTTCAACTCAGTATTCCGAGCTACTAGAAATAGCTGGTGTGGATACGGTAAAAGAATTACGTAATCGTAACGCTGAAAACTTACATACGAAAATGCAGGAAGTGAATGCAGAAAAAAAACTTGTTCGTAAAACACCAGGTCTACAAAGTGTATCAAACTGGGTTGAACAGGCAAAAACGATGGATCCTGCAGTACAGTACTAAAACACTAACCTATTATTAACAAAATTGGTCAGTAACTAACACCATCATCGCCGAGTAATAACTCGGCGATGCTTTTTATAAAATCGCTCATGGGATAATATAATGAACATTAAAACAATAGCTATCGTCTCACTCGTTGGCTTATTTCAACTTGGCTGTAATAGCCAAACGTCCGACAATGTGAAAAACAAGATCGAAACTAGTCTCGAAGCTTCACCTACTGTCATGAATAATGTCACTAACGATGTTACCAGTGCAGCAGAAGAAGCTGCATCATTTGTTAAAAAAGGCAGCAGTGTTATCGTTGAAGAGGCTAAGGAATCTGCTAGTTCAGCGTTAAATGAAAAGTCGTCCGAGATAAAAGAAGACATGAAGAGTAGTATCGATATGGACAAACTTAAATCTCAGCTAAATGGTGGTACATCATCTGCGAATGGAGTGGTAGACTCTTCTGCAACGTCAGCAAAGAGTAATGTAGCTACAAACACTCCCATTATTTCGGCCAATACTGTTGGAGTGACATCGATAAGTAAAGTAGCTGAAGCTGTTTCAACTGAAGCTGAATCGAATGCCGTTGAATTAGCCGCAGGTAAGAAAATTTATACTGCTACATGTTTTGCCTGCCATGGCACCGGTGCAGCTGGTGCACCCACTTTGAACGACGCAAGTTGGACTGAACGCAAACAACAAGGTATAAATGTTCTGGTGAATCATGCACTAAAAGGATTTAAAGGTAAAAAGGGGTATATGCCAGCAAAAGGTGGAGACTCTAGTTTATTGGATGAAGAAGTTTCAGCTTCTGTTCAATATATGGTGAGTGTGGCTAAGTAGATTAGCCAAATCATTAAGTGTTAAAATTATCCCGTCACAACATACAACGGTAGATAGTATAAAAATCTTGAGAGGAGAGAGAAAAATGAAAAAAATTATGTATTTATCGCTACCGTTGTTTTCGGGTATATTTCTTATCGGAGGCTGCACCTCATCTGGTTCAACCAAACCAGAAATAGATAACCTAGTAAAAACTAATTATGAGAAAAAAATACAAGAGCGTGACCAAAAAATTGCCGCCCTTGAGTTATCACTAAAAGAAAAGCCAGTAGCAAACGCCATTAAGAATGAGCAGCCTGCTACAATGAAAGATGATCTGTTTCCACCAAATGCTAAAGCAGGACAATGTTTCGCAAGGACATTTACCCCCCCTGTTTACAACACAGAAAATATTCGAGTATTGAAAAAAGAGTCTTCTGAAAGATTAGAAATCATACCGGCTAAATACGAAGCCATTGAAGAAAAAGTATTGATCAAAGAACAATCAGAACGTCTAGAGATAATTCCGGCTAAATATGAATGGGTAAAAGACAAAGTTTTAGTCTCACCAGAAACAATTAAACTGGTACCTGTTTCAGCTAAATACAAAGTCGTATCTAAAAAAGTCTTAGATAAACCGGAACATACTGTATGGAAAAAAGGCAACGGACCTATTTCAAAAATTGATGAAGCCACAGGTGAGATCATGTGTTTGATTACAGTACCCGCAACTTACAAAATAGTCAAAAAGCGTGTATTAGTAACCAATGCCACTACAAAAAAAGTCATTGTTCCGGCTAAATATAAAATTGTGAAACGACGAACCTTGAAGAAAGAACCAGTGGTTCGTAAGATTACCGTTCCTGCAGAGTATAAAATGGTTAAGGCTAGAAAACTTATTCAACCTGAAACAACGCGTGTTATACCGGTATCTGAAGAGTATACAAACGTGATCAAGCGCTTTAAGGTTAAAGACGGTATTGTTCAATGGCAACCCGTTTTATGCAAAACCAATATCACAAAAAATATCATTCGTGAATTACAAACCAAGCTCAAGTCTAAAAACATAAACCCAGGGCCGGTAGATGGTTACTATGGTAATACAACTGCTGTGGCAGTAACTACCTACCAAAAGAGAAACAAGTTACCAAGTGGCGGCCTTACTTTAGAAACACTAAAATCTTTAAATATAAATTACTAAGCTTTTATTCTGTTTAAATATTGACAACACATCCTGGTAGACTTTCTTAAAAGTCTATCAGGATTTTTTTATATAATTTTCTTACCTAAATGTTTTTGTATCCTATTTCAGGGTAGACGCTATACTGTGATTATTTGATATAATCGAGTTTAACAACGTTTATAGGCTTTATAGCCAAATATATACCTACACTGAAGTGTTCGCAGGACGAGCTATAAGATCTCGACTGAGTTAGATAGCTACAGATCCTATCTAACAATACAAACTCCAAAATAGTACAAGCTCAGCTGAGTTATAAAGTAGGCTAGAAGGTATTTAATTGTTGGAATATAACTATGAAGAAATGAGAGCTACCCTATCTCGTTTCATTCGATGTTTATACACTGAAATGAAAATGGGTAACTCCCACTTATAAGCGCTCTACCAGACATGCTCAACATTATAAAATGCCGAGCTGCTTGATATCACACCATAAGAAAAAAGATATTGTTGACTTACTTAGATTTTGTAGATTTATCGTCTTTCTTAGACTTTTTGTCTTTCTTAGACTTTTTGTCTTTCTTAGATTTTTTGTCTTTCTTGGATTTTTTATCTTTTTTGGACTTTATATCTTTCTTAGATTTTTTATCTTTCTTGGATTTTTTATCAGAATTTTTACCTTTAGTTCGGCAATACCCTTTCGTTTTAGAACCATCTTTCTTACTGTAACCTTTTACCCAAGTACAGCCTGATTTACACTGTGATTTACTTGAGCCTTTACAGGATGAATCTGCAAGAGTAACGCCACTCACAGCCATAAAAGCGATAAGCATAACTGCTATTATTATTTTTTTCATTTCCCCTCCTAAGGGTATGGTTTTGAGTGTGTATATTTACATCGATAGTTATAAAAAATACAGTCTAACTCGTCATAATCTTATAAATAGTAGGATTGTGTCACATCTGAATGAATGAACAGGTGGACTCAGCCACCTGTTCATTACAATTGTGTTATCAGATTACTTTTGCACTCGTAATTCAACACGACGGTTCGCAGCACGGCCAAACGAAGTTTTGTTATCGGCTATAGCAACAGATGAACCATACCCTTTCGCTGACAAATTGCCCGCATTTACACCTTTATTAACTAAGTATTTACGTACCGCATTGGCACGTGAAGCTGATAAAGTCTGATTATATGCAGCAGCACCTTGAGAATCGGTATGTCCTGCAACTTCTACTTTTATATCACCACGTTGCTTTAATGTAGCGGCAGCGGCATCAAGGATTGGCGTTGATGCTGAAGTGATTTTTGCCGAGTTTGTTTCAAAGTTTACACCACGAAGAATAATGACTTCACAACCAGAAGAATCTACACTTGCATTCTTAACTGATTTTGGGCATTTATCTTTTGAATCAATTACGCCATCTGCATCACCATCTTTTACAACAGCTTTGGGTTTAGGCTTAGTAACAACAGCGACTGCGGCAACAGCTGCAGCAGCTACAGGTTTACTTGATTTAGCACCGAATGGTACTTTAACAGATAAACCAACAATCCAGTCACCAAATCGACTTTTACCAGCAACGCTATTGTCATCGTTATCAAGTCTATAACGGATGTCACCACGTAAAGCGACACCACTATCCGTTACACGTCTTTCCATACCGACACCAACGTTTAGCGCTAAATTCGTATTACTGCTTGAGCCAATATCTGTTTGTAAAAGACCTGCGCCCATTATTAGATAAGGTTTAAAATTAGCATTACGATTTAAGAAATAAAGACCATCAACCATTAATCCTTTCTGGTCATAATCACCGCTACCATTTGAAAAATCCAGTTTATCCATAACAAGACTGGCTTCAATATCCCATTTTTCATTTAATTGTTTGCCAAGGCCCAGTTTCAAGCCTAAATCATCATCTGCATTACGATCACCATCAGCAATCACATAGTTAACGCCAGGTGCGATATACCAATTGTCTTCTGCAGAAGCGACTAATGGCGAAGCAATAAGCGCTGTTGATAAAACTGTCATTAAATATTTTCTATTTTTAGTCATTATATTCTTCCTAATATTCGTTTATGTTCCTAAATACCTATAATTTTTAGTAAATTTTCGGCTCTGTATATAAATCTATTTGATTTCTTGTCGCACTTATCCGTCTCGACATATATTAAAATTGCCGATACTCAATTAAGTGTTGCGTATTATATCTCTATTCTCATATGAAAAACGTGCAAGAATGTAAACGATTTGTTAATTCAGGCTGGTTTCAGACAAAAATATCCGGATTTTTACACTATATAATAATATTTAATTAAGCATTATTTCTTATCGCCGACTCAATCATTTGTATTTTATCTTTCCATTCATCATCTTGAGTTTTATTTTCCGCCATCATTTTCATTAAACCAAATGCAAGTTCACGATTTTCAGCAGTCATATCTTTAAGCTTACTTAACAAATACATATGTCCACCTTTGGGAATATCTAATGTTTTCATAAGTGCAAATAATAATAATGATTGAGCTGAATGAGGCTCGGCACTGATAACCTCATAAACTTTATTTAATATTTCTGTCGACATTTTCGTATCCTAAAATTCAGCCATATTGATTTTTGGCCATTGTTAATTTTTCTTTAATCTCTTCTCGTAGTTGTTCAGGTTTTAACACTTCTACATCTGGACCAAAACGTAATATATCTTGTATTAATTCACGTTGATCTCGATAGGGTATTTCAAGTTGATAACAACCATCAAAGTCAAACTGTCCATTTTGATCGGGATGCCACTGCTCATCCGCAACCCATTTTGCAACCGATTTATTAAACTTTAGTACAGCCCTCTTGTTAGGTGAACCGCTAAAAATCCCATAGGCGGTTGAAAAATGTTCTTTCAGTATCGCATCATCAATATCTAATGCATTGGTATTAATTAAACGACTATATTCAATTCTATCGACAGAAAATGTTCTGAGCTCTTCTCTTAAATGACACCATGCATCGATATACCAATTATCTCGATAATGAACTAAGCGTTGTGGAGATAAGGTGCGCTCCGTTAACTTGTTACGATCTCGACCAGCGTACTTTATATTCAGTTGTTTATGCATAAGTAAACTACTTGCGACAACACTAAAGTGTTTTGCACTGGGTTTACGTGCAGCCATTTTCAATATTCGAATACGTTTTTCTAAATCACCCTTTTGCATAGCATTTGATTGCATCAGTGATTCTAATTTTTCTTTTATCGGATCGATATGAGATTCAAGTAAGCCAGGGCCAACGTCTGAAAGTAATTGATAAGAAGCAAATAACCCATATAACTCTGAAGAATTAAACCATAGCCCTGGTAATTCATAATTAGGATTGACGCTGGTATCATAATAATAGCTTTTAGACTCGACGTCGTATTTAATTGGTGCATCAAGATATAAACGCATATCTTGAATAACCTGCTCCACTTCATCTGCTGAACAGTTTAAAGTTTCTTGGATGTTAAGCTTTGATGTTGATTCTTCTGTTCGTAACAGCCCATGCACAGTATAATATCGATCAAACTTATCCATAATTTAATCTCGTTTTCAATCTTGTAGTAAATCAACCGTTGATAGGCCGGTTGATTTATTTATATTCAATTGTAATTCGCAATATTCATTTTGCTCGTCTGCCGGAGTTGGGTCATCAGCACAATTACAACCTGCAATAAGTCCTGAATAAAACACACCTATTTTAACGGCAATAGAACTTTCTGTATCACTAGAGTTTAATACGATAACTTTAAGGTTTGTATCTAACGCAATATTACTAAAAGAAAGGCCTTGCTGTAACGGAAGTTGTTTAACACTCATTTGTTCGACAGCGGCTTTTAGAGTAGAAGGAAAATCATCTCCACCCCACTTCTTAACAATAGATTTTAAATTTATCATATATTTAAATTAAGGAAAGTCTATTTAGAATGAATCATCAGCGTTGTGTAGCATTGAATCATCTTTTCTTAAAATGGCATTCGGTGGCATTTGTAGGTAATAATATTTTTCGTTTAAAGAGGTAATAACATCAACGGCTTTTGCTCGCGCAAGGGTACGCTCGGGGGTGATATCAAGCTCCATTACCTTTTCGAGATTACCCGTTAATTTTACTAAATCTTCAGATAATTCATTAATCAATCTATCTTCGTCGTCACTATAAGGTAAATAGAGATACATTTCTTCCTTGCGACTACAGCGAAAAATAATACATCTCATATTCTGACTCCGGCAAAAAAAGTAACGGCTGATAAAGAATAGAATGTTATCTTAGATTACTCGAAAAGCCGAGTTATTTAACAGCAATATTACAGATTTCCCCTGGCTTAATTTCGATTATGCCAGGATCTTTATATATGAGTAATTTAGATTACCAATTAGTTTAATAAGAAACTAAAGTATATGGTATGTTAAAAAGGATGGAATTGAACGACTTTATTTCGCCCACTTTCTTTAGCTTGATATAATGCTGAATCAGAGTCATTAACCATAAGATCAATTGTTTCAGTGAGTACAGTTGTATAGCCAATACTAACTTTAATTGGTACGGTAATATTCTCAACAACAAGTGGTGTATTTTCAATCACACTCCTAATTTTTTCTAACATTTTCTCTGCAGACAAATTATCAATATTAATACTTAACAGACAAAACTCTTCGCCTCCAAACCTAGCAATAATATCTGTATCACGGATATTATCTGAAAGAATGGATGCCAAATGTTGAATAGCTAAATCCCCAATATGATGTCCATAAGTATCGTTAATGTTTTTAAAATAATCGATATCAAACATCGCAATCATCAGTGTGATATTATCTCTTTTTGCATTGCTAAATAATTTCTCACCAGTCGAAAAGAAGTATTTCCGATTATAAAGGTTTGTAAGAAAATCTCTGTTTGCTGATTCTTTTAATTGACGGTAACTGACAATCGCATCTATATTTTGATTAACACGACAGTAAAATTCTTCATGCATAAAGGGTCGATTTATAAAATCATTTGCACCAGACTTAAGTAATTTTATAGACGTTGAACCTGCTCCAGCCGTCGATATCCCGATGATTGATAACTCATTTCGAGAGTAAGTTTCTCTAACTTTTGTCGTTAACTCCATACCGTCCATGTTTGGCATATTGTAGTCTGTGATAATCATTAATATTTCTTTTTCTTCGTCAAGCGTTTTCATGGCTTCGACACCATCAGCCGATTGCAAAACTGAAAAGTTATGCCTTTTCAATAATGAAGTAATTAAATCACGGGAAGACTTTGAATCATCGACAACTAATATTTTTCTTTTACTGTTATTACGTAACCGCTCAATCGTTTCTAAAACATATTCAAATTCATTAAGGTTTCTTTTAACAACATAATCAATAATCGCCTTATCCATCATTTTATCATGAAGGTCATCCGACATGCTTCCTGTTAAAATAATAGGTGGAATACCATTTTCTAAAACAAAGTCGACAACTTCCCCATTAGGTGCATCGGGTAGATTCAAATCTACTACCGCAACAAAAAATTCATCTTTAAAATCCTTAATAATTTGACGAGCTTCTTTAAAGCTTGACGCTGATGCGACATCGATATGCAGTTCGGAGGTGATACTCTGTACTAACAAATCATTAATACTCTTGCTATCTTCAATTACAAGAACTTTATTCTCTTTTAGATTTGTCATAGCTTTTTCCGATGAGCATAAGGTTAGATAATATCTATGGGTATTTCATATAACAACTATATCGGCAATCGCTGTCTGTATATTAACTATTATTTCTTTGAGGTAGCTCTAACCTAGACAATACACTTATAAATATTATGGTTAATATAGCTATTGATCTTATTCTAGGTTCATCGAAACTTTATGAATGATATTCACCGAATTGGGAGAGGTAATACAAGCCTCCCTACACATTGCACAGCCTGTACAAATTTCTTCATTAATAGTGGGACGTTCCATTTGCCAAAGTAATGCACCTTCAACACTGCAAGCAGATGCACAAGCTCCACATTCTGGCCCTAAATATGGAAGACATGTATCTTCATCTATTCGTACTTTTGCTAATTTTGGTAATTGACTAACAACAGCAAGCTCTTGTTCATTATCAGGTTCAGGTACAACCATCTTAAGCGCACCCGTTTCACACGCATTCACACAAGGCCAATCGTCACAAAGATGGCACCCCTTATTTAATAAATCCAATGCCGGTGAATTCATTACTTCAGCACCATTACTCGGCGAAAGTGGAAAAATCACGTCATAAGGACATGCTTTGATACAGGCATCACAACGAGTGCATGCTAATAAAAATTCCAATTCTGGAATAGCAAAGGGTGGACGAATCCAACGCACTGCACGTTGAGCAACTTTATCGTCAACAATTTTTACAGCCTTTTCAGCTGCACGACCCAAGCCGCGTTTAAAAAATTCTCGTCTATCCATTTATAAAGTCCAGATTATTTATACGCGTTACCACTCACCTTCCACCATATCTTTATGGCAATCACTGCAAGGGCGTTTAGTTTTTTTATATGATTGATGTAATTTACCATCTTTATCAAAATCTTTAGAAATTTTATGCGCTATACCTTTGTGGCAGTCAATACAGGTCATCCCACTTTTTACTCCACCGGCATGTTTTTTCTTTGAGCTTGCCTTTTGTTTTTTTAAGTCCATATAACTAAAATCATGACAATTACGACATTCGCGTGAGTCTGTGCTTTTCATGGTATCCCATACAGTCTCTGCCAACTGTAATCGCTTAGCTTCAAATTTCTCTTTTGTATCAATGCTACCTATCATCTTATGAAATAATTCATTGGTTGCACCAATTTTACGTACGACTTTATGCGCCCAATCTTTTGGTACGTGGCAATCTGGGCATGTTGCACGAATCCCGGTACGGTTTTTATAGTGAATAGTTTTTTTATACTCTTGATAAACCGTTGTTTTCATTTCATGGCAAGAAATACAAAACTCTTCTGTATTGGTTAATTCAATACTAGTATTGAATGCCCCCCAAAATAGAATACCTAAAACAAAAACACTAAAAAATATACCAATAGGACAACGTGCACTTAAGCTGCAATAGCTTTGTAAATATTTTTTAAATTTGTTTAACAAAATAAACCTCTAAGAAAAAATAACTTTGCATCAGCACCCAGAAAATTATAACGTAATTATTTAGCTTCTGGTTTATCATACGACATTACTTACATCCGCATAATCATAGGCTGCATTAACAACCATAAGCTAACCATACTTGTAATAGAAATAAAAACCAGCATCGGAATAAAACGAGACGCTAGTTCTTTCGAAGGTGCAACTTGTAATAAGCGGTTTTTTAATACTTTTAATGCTAACCAAAAACCAAAAACAATAAGTACTGCTTGCAGTGCAAAGACGATATCATCAGATACAACAGGATTCATATGCCGCGTATGAACTTCAGCCATAGATAAAGGTAAAGTATTATTACCAAATGGATTTAATACAACACTCCAAAAGCCCTGACTCTCACGAACAAGATGACTTAAATTATGTGCTATATGATAAGCAAAAGCCAAAGGCAATACACTTAACGCCATTGATGAGAATAATCGTTGGAATGATTCGGCTTTATTAATAATTTGGCGTAACCAGAAGATACATGCACTATAAATGAGAATTGGAATAACCATCGAAACAGACATACCAATACTAAAGCTTGTTAAAATTCGACCTGAATCACCAATGCTATAAGCCAACTGACGCATCCAATCTTCCCAATAAGGCATCATGGTAATACCATGAAAGATCGTCAACGATAACAAACCTAAAATAAACCAAGACTCGTCTACATGTGGTCGAGATGAAAATGTGACTTCATCACCAACACTTCGAATTTGCCAGTTGATATTTTTTTCTGGGCAACTCTGTGTGCATGAGCCGCATGAAGTACAATACGTATTTTGCTTTAAACTACCCATTACGAGGTGCGTTGGACAGGGTTCAATATCTTTTGTGCCATTATAACATTCGAGTGTTTTACAGTTTGCACATACTTCGTTATCAATAGGTCGTAACGCAATAGGGGCAATCCCACCATAGGCACCTAATGTTCGTCCAACAGCACAAAAATAATGGCAAAAAGCTTTACGTTCATAAATGGCCAATGAAGCCGTAGCCAGCACAACAATAAGTAAAGCTAATAACGCCGTTGCATAAGGGCTTGTCGTAACTCCAAAACCTAATTCTAACCACGTTAATACAACAAACATTAATGTTGCCGACCAAATATTTCGCACAACCTTAGGGACTTTAATATTTAAACTGCTAAGCTCATTACCACGTCGCCATAATCGACGACGCACTAACCACGTTGCAATAGCATCCCAAGGGCATATTGCACACCATGCCGATCCTACAAAAAACACACTAATAACAACGCCAGACCACCACAAAGTCCACGTTAACATTGTTGCAATATTTCTTTCTGCAACTTGAGTACCAAATAATCCAGCAGCAATTACCAATAAAAATATTGAAGCGGTTAGTATTCGTAACGATGTTATTACTATCGGTCGATTAATAATACTTTGAATTTTTTTACCAATAAAAGGTAGCCCAGACACACTGAAGACAACATTCTGCTTTGTTGTGTTAATTGATTTTGCACGAAGCAGCCACAAAGAAATCACAACCATTGACACGAGTACAATTAAGACCCAAGTCGAAGATAAACCAGGATGCACCATACCTTCGCTAGTTTGATAAACCAAACGCTCTATTTGTGTAAGTAATGACTCAATCACTGCATAGACCTAATGAATTATTCTTTAGAATTATTTTGATGATGCTGCCTTGCTTTCACTCTTGCTAAACGCTTGCGTTGAGTAACATTTACAAAAATCAATATTAAAGCAATAATTAAAATGCTAATACCCAGCGGTCCAATAGGGAAAGGTTCTCCAATTTGAAGAGGGAAATCTATAAAATAAGGTTGCCCATTAGAGTGGAATTCAGCCGTTACAATATAGTTCCCAGCCTTTTTAAAAACAAAACCTTGCCGATAGACACCATCATCAATGTCTTGCACACCCAGCAATTCTTGTTTCGATGAGAACCAACTATTATCTTTAACCTTAAAGGTTACTTTTCCATTAAAAGGGTTGCCGTTATCGATACGACTGGCATATAAATTAACCCGACCAGAATCACCTGGTTTCGGAAAGGCAGGAAATGCCATATAGGTAACATAGTATTCACCAATTTGTGTTTCGATTTGCATGCTAGGTGGTGTATTAGAATCTTCACCCAAGCTATAAGAAGGCCGACCTAATACATGATGAGCAAATGCATTTATAGTAATAATCAATAAAGCAACAACAACAAATATCTTTTTAAATAGCATTAAATTTCCACTGCCCTTCAATTATTAACTTAAAAACCACGCTGACCACGTTCTAATTTACGAATACCAATACCATGCTGAGCAACCACACCATGTGAACGAGAAACAATATTAATCGGTAAACTCGGTTCTGGACAAACTTCGACACATTGACCACATCCTACGCAACCATCTTTAACCACGGGTCGATAAAAATTGCCAAATTCAAAATCTATCGCCTTACTACCTAATGGACAGATACTAACGCAAGCACCACATATACCCGCATCTACCCAAGGGTAACAGGCGGCACGATCAATTTGCGCTGTACCCATATTAACTTTACGAATATCGGTAATAGTGAGTGCATCAGTTGGACATACCTTCATGCATTCACCACATAAAGTGCAACTCTTTTGTACAGGATCAATATAAGGGGTGTCGGCTAAAAAACCGCCATCATGTTTATGAAACTGAATACAACGAGGTGGACAAACTTCACCACATAAACCACAACCAATACACGCACGAGAAAAATCTTCCACGTTTTCTAATGCGCCTGGCAGCGGGATACGATTACTTTCATGTGCTTTTATGGTTGGACGTAATAAGCGCCCCATAAAAAAAGGTAACAGGCCAAAGCTAATGATACCTGCACCCATTGTTAGAGTTTTCATAAAGCTACGTCGTTTCATTATGATAACTCCAAGGTTTAACTTATATTATCTTTGCGATATTTATGCCCAAGATGTCCTGGACCTTGATAGGCAACATCATTAATTTTCATCGTAAAACTTAATGCATCGGTTGGACACACAGCGATGCATGCCGTGCAGTTATTGCATTCCATACCAAAGTTATCTTGCAAAGGATCTAAACCAAACTGACAAACAACATTACATTTTGCACAATCATTACAGGTTTCAACGCTACGTTTAATCCGAAAGAGTCGATAACGGCCAAGTAAAGAATATAAAGCACCACCGGGGCAAACATAACGACAAAAACCACGTCGCGTCACCATTAAATCAAATAACAGCGTCATTAAGAAAAAAACTGCCCCTGCGCCAAAACCACTCAAAGCAATTGCATAATATATTTCGCGACCAATAATCGCAGGGGGATATATTGAAGCAAACATCACCGCACCAAAGGACATAGAAAGTACAATACCTGTTGCAAGAACAACATATTTAATACGCCGATCTAAATTACGTCGACTCACGGGTAAACCTGCTTTTCGTAACCAAGCCGCAAGACTGTCATTCAACTCATAAATTAAAGTTGCTGGACAAATCCAGCCACAATAAAAACGACCAAAGAGTAATGTGGCAATCAATGGTATTAAAGCTGTTAAAATAAATGGCCAATACAAAGATAGACTTGCCGATACTTGCCCTACGACTGATAAAGGATCGCTTAGTTTAAGACCAAATAATGTCCCCGACCAAGTGTTACCTTTTATGGCATTAAGTTCTTCGGGATTTTTAACAAAGGGAGAGGTTAACGCCTCCATCGTATCTGAAATGGTTTTCTCAGCTGGGGTTAATAAGTCATACGCATGTGCAGCTTCATAGGTTTGGTATAAATACATAAAGGGTAATAAAATCAGCATAAAAAATACAAGACACAGTGTCAACCAACGCAACTTATTTAAATGACGTAGTTTAGACGTGGCGTGTATTTCCATTTGTTCCATCATATAGCTTACCCTTGCTGATGCGGAATAACGCGTATAGCTTGTGGTATTTGTATGCAAGAGCGTTCACATAATCCACAGCCAACACATTTATCTAATACGTGCGGCTGCTCTAACATACCGGTTCTTATTGCTACATCTTGCAATGGGCATGCGCGGTAACAAACACCACATGTTTTACCTTGATAAGACAAACATAAATTCACATCAACACGCGCCTTACCCATGCTGACACCTTCCATGATAGCATTGGCTTCATGTTCTATTTTAGGAATAGCACCGGTTGGACAAACCTCGCCACACTTCATACATAAAATACAACCTTGTTCGCGCGGAATAATAAAAGGGGTATCTAAAGAGGCAAGGCCGTTTTCAGTTGAGAAAAACTTGATTGTTCGATTAGGGCAACTCTCACCACATTTTCCACAGCGAATACACTTTGATAAGAATGTTTCTTCATCATGTGAACCCGGTGGACGTAAGTAACGTATTGATGGAGCGTAGGCTGCTTGTACGCCTTCGCTACTTAAAAATGTAGCTAGGCTAGAACTGGCTAGGTATTGAAGGAAGTTTCTGCGTTTCATTTTAATCCTGTTACAAATATGCCACTTAGACATACGCCATACCCGCGTAGGCGGGTATCCATACGTACTACTATTTCCACGGAACCATCTGGATTCCCGCCTACGCGGGAATGACTGGCATATTTATACTTTCTCAATCCGACAAGCTAATTTTTTAAAATCGACTTGACCCGATACTGGATCCCATACTCGGCTAGAAACTTTATTCACCAACCATTTGTTCTTTTTAGGATCGGCGCTATCAGCAACAGATAAATTCCAAGGACTAAACACATAACCACGTGGCACCACGTTGCGCGCAGGTTTCACTAAGCTATTAATACCCACTTGTGCTTTCGCTTCATAATGACCACGACGTGTTACTAAACGAACTTTATCTCCATCTTTAATACCGAGTTCTTTTGCATCATCGATATGCATTTCAACATACATCTCAGGTACTAAACGTCGTGTTGTTGGGCTACGATTCGACTTAGCGGTATGGAAATGCTCATACACAACCCCTAAACCTAACCAGAATGGGTATTTATCTTTCGGTACATCGGCCCAAGAACGGCCAAGTAATTCTTCATCGGGTAAATCGGGTGTTAAGCCCATATCTCGAGCTTGCTTAAGCAATGGAATATTATCAATTGTATAAACACCTTCTTTATGGCCAAACTCCATAAGCTTGTCTGTTATCTTTTTTCGTTTACTGTAATCTTGTAAACATAAACTCATATGAACTTTTCCGTCTTTAGTGCGGAAGTAACCATAGGGTTTATTTTTCCACACGCCTTCTTGCATCATGTAGCGGCGTTTTGTACCACCGGTTTTAGCAGCCTCATAAGTTGGTGCTGGCCACTGAATACCACGTAAATCGATAAGCTGTTCATACAAACCTTTCTTATCAATTTTCTCAACTTCTAACATGCCGGTTAAATCAGTATCTGTTCCTTCCGAGGCTTTCACAACCGCACGGAAAATTTCCTCTGCATCATAAAAACCATCTTTCATTTTTTTCCATGGGAAGATTTTATCTGCATCTAAACCAAGTAAATGTGCAATCTCTTTACCTTTATCAATAACCATATCCATATCAGGTAGACAACCTGGTGGTGGCTCGGCTGCTTTTTCAACTCGGTTAATTCGTCGCTCTGAACTAATATAAACGCCATCCACTTCACCCCAAGTTGCCGCAGGGAAAATAACATCCGCATATAAATTATTGGGAGCATGACGATAAATTTCTTGAACAACATTAAATGTTTTTTCCATCGCCGGACGAATGAGCTTGTCCTGATCAGGTAAATCAATATGTGTTGCATAAACGAAGAACATTGATTTCACTTCACCTTTTAAAGCGCGTTCCATCATACCAATCGCCATACCTGGATTTTTAGCCTTCATTGCGGTAACTAAATTCTTTTCCGGAACGTTCCATTGTTTCGCCATCCATTTACGATGAGGTGCATCTTTCAATGGTTTATTAAATGGTAAGCGGTCAGTTAAACCACCAGTGAAACGTTCACCCATAGCATTCGGTTGGCCTGTCATTGAAAACGGTCCACAACCTGGTTTGGCTAAGTTACCAGTCATGGTTAATAAGTTAATAATAGAAACAACATTATTTTGACCGTGGATGTGTTGGTTATAACCAATACCCCACATAATGATTACACCACCATAACCTTTACCGTCTTGTTTGCCTTTACTACGTACTAAACGTTTACGTGTTGCATCCGCAAACATGCTAGCGACTTCACGAATAAGTTCAGGTGGTACATCATGATTTTTCCCACCCATGCGATCTTGAACTTGTTCAGGACTATAATCTGCAGTTACCCCATCCACATATTCTTTCCAACCTGTGGTGTGTTTTTTCATGAAATCCCAATCAATGACGTCTTTGTGATCTTTTAATAACACATGCGCAATTGAATTTAAGAAACTGATATCACCATTTAAAATAGGAACATGTACTGAGTTCTTTGCATTAATATCCTGATAGCCTTTTACAGTACCGGTATAACGCGGATCAACGACAACCGTAGGGATATCTGTTTTACGTTTATGGTCAGCTGCACGCCAGAAAATAATAGGATGTGACTCACGCGCGTTGTGACCAAAGTGCATAATCATGTCGGAGAGCTCAATATCTTCGTAGGCTAGAGGCGGTGTATCAGAACCTAATGTTTTAAAGTAACCGGTTACTGCCGACGTCATACACATACGAGCATTCGCTTCGATAGTGTTTGAAGATAAAACGCCTTTCATAAATAAATTTTCGAGATACTGGCCTTCCATTGTTAATTGGCCAGAACCGTAAAGAGCAATGGAGTTACCGGTATATTTTTTTGCTAAGTGTGCAACCTTGTGAGCCACCATATTTGAAGCATCATGATAAGGTACGCGAACAAAGTGTTCTTCATCAAACGAGCCTTTTGTTTTACTAATGTATTCCATATCGCCATGACCAGGCTTTTGCCATTCAGCCCATACATCTTTACGCACATACGGGTCGCCTTCCATTCTATCTACATAAATAGGCTCGGCGGCGGTTAAACCTTTAATACATTGCAAACCATAATTGGTGGGATGATCTTTATCAGGACGCATTGAAACAATCTTGCCATTTTGAGTTTGAATAATGGTGCCACAACCTACTCCGCAATATGGACACTGTGCAATTGCTGTTTTACGTTCACCTTTTTCAGGTTCTGCTGGTGCTGCTTCTAACTCTGGGTTATTCCCCACAAACAAACTGGTTCCTGCTGCGGCGCCGGTAATAAAACTGCTACTTTTAAGAAAATCTCGACGGTTCATTTTAAAACGTTTCATTTATAACTCCCTATACTGAATTCAATCTTTAATCAGTCTTAATTTTAAATTTATTACTTACTTGGCACCGTTCTTAAGTAAGTAATGATGTCATCAATTTCTGAGTCGGTTAAAGCGGCCATTGCTTCGGGTCCTTTAAACCCAAGCATTCGAGTATTGGAACGGCCATTGACTATCGTGAATCGCATATAGCCATCCGATACTTTATTTAAGAAACCCGCTTTACCAATTGCGGTACCCGTACTGCCAGCAGAATAACCATCACCATTAAAGCCGTGACAAGTACTGCAAATTTGATCAAACCAAAGTTTCCCTAAACGTGGGTCGCCGTGGGCATCAGGCTGTGCATCTACTTGCGCTGAAATATCAGAAAGTTTTGCATAGGAACGCAAATAAGCCACTATCGCTTCTACCTTTTCTCGACCTAAATGTGAGAACGGAGGCATACCGGTTCCAGGCCGACCATCTCGTATTGTTCCCATAAGAAATTTATTTGAAGAAATACTCAAGAACTCTTTGTTTGTAAGCGACGGAGCAAAACCGGGTTTACCTATCGCATCAGCTTGATGACAAAAAACACAATTCTGGTTATAAATGCCTTTGCCTTTTTTTGCCAAAGACGCATCTATTTTAATGGGAACATTTACCAGTTCGGTTTTACTCGATGTTATCTCAGAAGAAGCCGATTTATCTTCATCGGTCTTTTGGTTACAGCCACTAAACAGAAAACTGGAAAGTAATATTGGTATGATCAACTGACGTTTATTTTTCACTCTATTCCCTCATTATTTTATTTATTCTTATTTCTTTGCACTACAATCGTGGTTATCAACCTGTAGCTCTAATGCTAGTACAATTAATGCCATTGACCTTACGCTAGTTCTACGCCTAATTAATGATCTACGTCAATTTTTGGGGTATCTACATATAAGGAATGGGGGAATTGAGAAAAATGGCACAATAATTATGGTTCCTGCCATCCCTGGCTTAGAATTATTTAAAACTTAAAACCAACCCCAGCGCTAAATACCCAAGGGTCGATGGTTACATCAACCGTTCCAAGATTAGTTGTAGCTGTCGTTTCAATATCGATATACCTTAAGTCTACATTAGCAAACCAACCATCTTTCATCTCAAAATCAGCTCCAGCTTGAAGAGCTAAACCCCAAGAATCTTCCAAGCTAATCTGAGTTATTACCGCTGTCGCTTGCTCATCAAAAAAAGTGGTGTAATTAAGACCCGCGCCAACATAAGGGCTCACACTCGAGGTTGGTAAAAAGTGATATTGAAGACTCAACGTAGGAGGCAATTGCTTTACAGTAGCAATATCGCCAGATAAAGCACCCGTTGCACTAATCGTATGCGTAAACGGAGTTGCAGCAAGTAATTCTAAAGCAACATTATTCGTTAACATATAGCTGATGTTTGCAAAAGCTTGCATATCGCCATCCACTGCGACACCAACGGTAGGCGCACCGCTTAAAGTACCGCTTGAATCGTTAGGACTGACTTGTACTGCACCAAAGCGAACCAGCCAGTCTCCTTCACTTGCTGCATACGCTTTTGTATACATCATCAAACTTAGTACAAAAATAATGGTAACCATACTCACAATGAATAAGGCTAATTTAATCTGCTGTTGTTTTATATTTAACATGTTACTTCTCCCGTCTACATCTATATAAAAAGTAATATAAGAATTCAATGAAATTCTTATGCACGAGATTAAATAGTATCCATGGGATGTGTTTATTGATGTATATCAAGAAAAGTGTTTTCAGAGAAAAGAATAAAAAATTGCAGAAAAAAGTACTTTATGTAAACACTCAACTATTACAGCTACAAAAAATTTCACATAAGCAATAAACAGTATTGGTTCTCTATGGATATTTATGATATTTAACTCATTGGACGATGCTATAGACTGGTTAAAACTTAATACTCTTCCATACCTACAGATGATTAAATTTTATTATTAATCACTACTTAATCACAATGTAATAGAAAATAAAAATAAATTATGAATTTAAAATTAGATTATAAATTTTTTGACGAGTTAATTTCTCAAGCCCATCAAAGCCCAAGAAAACGCAGCCACTATAATTTACATAAAGATTTAGACGAACCTGTTCAGCGATTATGCATTGCCTTATTAGAAGGCACCTATGTTCGACCTCACCACCACCCTCAAAACAATAAGTGGGAATTAATACTCGCTTTAAGAGGCCAATTTTGTTTAATCATATTTAATAAAGATGGTGCTACATACCTTATGCCCTGGTGAATCCTTAAGTGGTGTAGAACTGGAACCCAATACCTGGCACACCGTTATTCCTTTAACGGAAAATTCCATTATATTAGAAGTTAAAGAAGGGCCTTACACGCCAACACAAGAAACCGACTTTGCACCCTGGGCACCTAGAGAAGGTGATGAACATGTAGTGCAGTTTCTTAACTGGTTGGAGACTGCAGCAATTAATGATAAATTTGAACCACAATAGAACTAGAACTAATAATAAAAGGGTTTAAATTAACTGAAACCTAAAAATAACGGGCATCTGATATGAAAGCGCTTAAAATATTTATTCTAATGAGTAGTCTTTTGGTTAGCATAACAAGTGTCGCTACTGAGCCTGATAAAGCAACAGTAAATTTGATCAGGGACCTAGGACTCAAGCAAAGCGAACGGCCAATTCGACAGGAAAAATTCTGGCAAAAACCACGTCGTATCGTTGTATTGCTAGACAAGCGCCGACTGCAATCTAGACCAGATGCAGCCAGTTGGTTGAAAGAAGTTACTGGTGATGCTGAAATTGTTGTGGCCACATCAGGTCAGTCCATGATCGATACACTTGATTTTCTCGAAGATGCGGACGTTTTACTTGGCATGTGCACAAATGCAAGTTTAAAGTCTGGCAAGAACCTTCGCTACATCCTGAATTATACCGCTGGGGTCGATCGATGCACCCGTTCCCCGCTTGCGCTTCAACGTAACTTACTGGTAACAAACATGAAACGCATCTATGGGCCAGGTATTGCGGAACATACTATCGCGATGATGTATGGCCTGACGCGCAAATTGCATGTTTGGCATAAAGAGCAGCTTGAAAAAAATTGGAACCGCAGCGCAGTAAAACGCACTGACATGTGGGAAGTACAAGGACGAACCATGCTCGTGGTTGGGCTTGGCGGCATTGGTACTGAGATTGCTCGTCGAGCATCGGCTCTTGGAATGAAAGTTATCGCTACCCGCAATTCGTCACGCAAAGGTCCAGCATTTGTTTCTTATGTGGGACTCACGGATGAGCTTCATAAACTTACTGCTCAAGCCGATGTGGTCGTGAATGCCACACCATTGACGAAAAAAACCAGAGACCTTTTTAACAAAACATTTTTCACCAAGATGAAAAAGGGAGGCTACTTTATTAACGTTGGTCGCGGTAAGAGTGTTGTGACCGAAGATCTTATTGTAGCCCTGAAGTCCGGACACCTGGGTGGTGCGGCACTAGACGTAATGGATCCTGAACCTCTTCCAAAAAATCACCCGTTATGGACTGCACCAAACGTCATCATTACACCGCATATCAGTTCTGGATCGGATGCTCAAATGAATCGATTCTGGTTGCTTGTACGTGAAAACCTGCGGCGTTATGTAAACGGAGAAAAAATGTTGAATGTTGTTGACCTCAAAAAGGGTTATTAACTAAAAGGAACCGTAGAATTTTGCCATGCTCCATTTTCAACAAAATTTTAAATCACTATTACAAAAAACGGTTCAGATAGAACCAGGAGAAGGCCGCGCTGTTTTTTGGTCGTTTAGTTATTTTTTCTCAATATTATGTAGTTATTACATTGTTCGCCCGATGCGCGATGAGATGGGTATTCTTGGTGGCGTAGAAAACTTGCAATGGTTGTTTACAGGCACACTGTTAGCCATGACAGCGGCTATTCCTTTGTTTGGTTGGGTAAGCTCACGCTTTCCTCGACAACAATTCCTTCCCTACATTTATTTGTTTTTTATTGTGATGTTATTGCTTTTCTATACTTTAATGGGTGATAAAACGACACCCACCTACGTCGCACGCGCATTTTTTATTTGGGCCAGTGTGTTTAATCTTTTTATCGTATCGGTCTTTTGGAGTTTTATGACCGACCTCTACAGTAATAAACAAGCGCGGCGACTGTTTGGTTTTATTGCTGCGGGTGGTACCATCGGCGCACTCAGTGGCCCGGCATTAACCGCTTTGCTAGTGCAACCACTTGGCACAAAAAACTTATTACTGGTATCCGCTTTGTTTTTAGTCTGGGCAATTGTTTGCATTTTTAAGCTCTCATCGTGGTCGAACTCTCGATTCCATTCTAGTTCTGGTTCTAATGTCACTAAACAAAAAATAGAGATCGAGCAAGCTAATAAAGAAATCATCGGTGGCAGTATCTGGGCGGGAATAAAAATTGTTTTTAGTTCACCCTACTTATTAGGTATTTGCCTGTTAATGTTGTTGTTTACAACACTGGCTACCTTTTTATATTTTATGCAGGCGCAAATTATTCGCGATGCTTTTGTTGACTCAGCTCAACGCACAGCGGTATTTGCTACGATTGATTTTTCTGTCAATGCGCTAACCTTATTATTACAAGTCTTTCTCACAGCCCGTTTAATTAAATGGTTTGGCCTGGCGACTGTACTCGCGATTGTTCCTGTACTGCTTGCCATTGGCTTTGCCCTTCTTAGTGTTTCGCCAGTACTGATGGTTCTGCTTATTGTGCAAGTTATCCGCCGCGCCGGTAACTATGCGGTTATGCGACCCGTACG